>NPIE01000854.1_pt1 | contig 265011 bp, 224 predicted proteins | sample 8637661 | NCBI WGS metagenome assembly NPIE01 (sample SAMN07420842, study PRJNA396082) | bioreactor metagenome | isolation source: sample BA12 brine-fed electro-methanogenic bioreactor BA | place: Japan: Kochi | collected 2016-12-09
CTACACAAAGTGCGGAAGAACCATATTCTTGGGGCAGGTCAGGTACATCACCAGATACCACGAAGAACCCGACCTGCAGCTGCTCACAGATGACGAGGTGCGGGAGTGGCGCACATACCTGGTCAATGACCGGCGCCTGGGCGCGTCATCCGTGAACATCCGTCTGGCGGCCATTCGCGGGCTGGTGCGCCATGCTGCCGGGCGCGAGCTGAACACCAAGGGCCTGAAGCGGGTCGTCCCGCCGGTGGAGCCGCTCAACGGCCGTGAGCTGGGCCGCCTGATGGCCGCCGCCAGCCAGGACCCGAACAACTGGATCGACCGGCGAAACGCGGCCATCCTGAGCCTGATGGCGCGGGCCGGGCTGCGTGTCAGTGAAGTAGTGGGCCTGTGCCTGGAGGATGTGGAGCTGAGTCAGCGCAAGGGCCAGGTGATCATCAAGCGGGGCAAGGGTCTCAAGCAGCGCACCGTGCCGCTAAGCAAGCAGGCCCGCGCCGACCTGGCCGCCTATCTCGAAGTCAGGCCGGAGGCCAGCAGGCCGGCCGTGTTTCTGAGCCGCACCCGGCGGCCCAACCACAGCCGAGATGGGCAGCGCCTGGTGCGTGTCGCTGCCCAGAAAGCCGGCATCCGGCGCAACATCACGCCGCACACGCGCTATCTGCATCCGGACCGCGAGGGCGTGGCGGCGATGATGGAGGACTTGCAGTGACGCCAAAGCTGACTTCTCATATCATCTGAACACCACGCACGAACAAGCTGATTCAAAGTGATAATGACCTTACTCATCTGGCAGCGACAGGGCCCGAATGTAGTCAACTAACAGCCAGGTCTCGTGGGGTGTCAACAAGCTGCCGAAGTTCGGCATATCTGTCCCCATCCCGCCACGCCGAATCTTGGCGTACAGCACATCGTCACGCATCGTGAACATGTATGGCAGATCATCGAACGCAACAGGGAATACTGCCGTTGTCAGAGCAGCCGGCCCATCGCCTCCCCCGGCCTCGCCATGACACGCCGCGCAGTTGTAGGCGTATAGATCAGCCGCGATATTATCCAGATCGTCCTCCGGCGGCATGGTCCAGAGAACAGCCACGGCATCCATCAGATCCGCCCGAGCGACGTCGGGATTGGCGGCTTCGATGAGCGTTAGCGCCTCATCAGGTGAGTGCGAACGCTTCCACTGTGTGTCACGTACATCTTCTGGAAGTACCAGGTTACGCAGGATGAGGCGGCCATTCTCGGCAGATGCCCTGTGTGTTTCGCCTGCCGGAACTGCATAGTCATGCTGATCACCATGGCTTGCCCCTGCGTCAATGTTTACGCCTTCAGCAATGAGCGCTTCAATCACCCTATCCGGTTGAGCGGCAGGGATGGCATCAGGGCTGTCTGGATCACGCACCTGGATGACACTGCGCATCCGCCAATGATCAGGGCTGCACCACACATTACAGTAGATAGTGTATATGCCTGGTTGATCAAAGTTCAGGGTCACTTCGCCAGTGAGGCCGGGATCAATGTGGCCCAGGTCAATACCTAATCCGGGGCCAATGGCGATGCCATGGGTGACATCGGCTGAGGTAAAGCGCAGGGTAATCGGCGTATCGGTAAACGCCTCAATCGTGCCAACACTGAAACCGCCGTTTTCCGGCGCGCGGGCGACAATCTCAACCACATGCCCATCTTCACGCGCGGGCTTTAGCGCATACTCATAGCCGAGCGAAGCAGCAGGAATGCCGATGAGTACGACTACCAGGAGAATGACAGCGAGGGTTTCAGCAGGCGGAAAACGCATAGAGTCACTCTACCCCAGATACAGGCCGAGAAAACCGAGAGTTGTCAGGCTGAGGAACCCCACCACAGGCAGCATGCTGACGAAAGCGAGCCGGGAGGGAAGACCCTGCTGGCGTGCAATGCGGTACGCGCTATTAACTGCAAACAGCAACCCCGCTGTCAGCGCGCCGACCTGCAGGAAAGCGATCAGGGCTGGCCAGAGTGGCATCCACGGGACACCGCCGGTGCCAAACAGGTTCCAGCCCCAGCCAAAGGGATCGGACAGCACCCGTACCGCATAACTGCCATTGACAAAGACAAACCCCAGGCTAAACGCGATCCAGGCCGCCAGCCCCAATGGCACCAGCGTGTACGCATAATCGACAAACAGGCGCTTTACCGAACCGCTGCGGCCTGCAATCCAGTGAGACACAGCAGTTGCTAACCAGAAGATACCAGGCAACACCGCCAGGTTAAGGAGCAGGAAACCCGCTGCATACCCCACCCAATGCCACAGCGTATCCATATTGGCCCAGCCCTTCAGCCAGCCCCAGGGTCCCAGCAGCACCCCTGAATAGAGCAGAGCACAGCCAAGCATAATGAATGCTTTGTAAGCCTCATCCAGTTTGCGCGCTTTGGCCTCAAAGAGGTCTGCCCCAACCGGGCGTACGCTGATCACGATGTTGTTCTGAGTGCAGGTCTTGATGCACTCGGTACACAGCCCACAGTAGACATTCCGCGTCAGGTTTCCGGGGTAAACCATCCAGGGGCAGCCATGCCCTTGTTCGTTCCCAACGATGCAGTCCTTGGTCGTATGTGTCTGGCATACCTGCCGGTCACGCACACGCAGCTCAACTGGCGCCATCATGGAATACAGGCCGATAAAGCCGCCAACCGGGCAGACATAGCGGCAAAACACCCGGTTTCTGTACAACGCGCTAAGTGCAATCCCGGCCACAACAAAGCCGAGCAGCACCCAGGCTGTGACCACCGGGCGCGTGAGAATGATGGCGCTGAACAGGGCAACCGTGAGAAAGCCAAAATTCTGAAGCCACATATTCTTAAAACGGCGCGGCCAGCGAAGGTTACGCGTTCTCAACGGGCCGGCAGCCCGGCGCACAATCGCCCGGCGCTGCAGCCATTCACCTGGCCCGGGGATGGGACAAACAGTGCACCAGAACCGCCCCAGGAATGGCACAAGGATGATGATCAGAAGCGCCCACCAGACAATCCAAACGAAGATGATGCTGAAATTGCGACTGCCAACTGGAGTCCCGAAGAAACCGGTCAGGATAGCCAGTACAAATACGGCCAGCGTGAACAGCATCAGTATTGGCTGAAACGCGCGAGACTTGAAGGCAGCCTTGAGCAATGGGAAACGGGTCAGCAGATCGTCGCGTTGGTGGGCGCTCATACGATTATGGTATCCAATTCGAAAGGCTGGCCAGCTCCACTACCGGCTCTACCAGGTCATTTGTCTGGAGTGGAACGCGGAAATCGTGTGGGCCATCCATGCCGGCATGCATGGTGTACCGCAGGGTAACGGTTGCCTGTTCACCTGGCTGCAATGTCGTCAAACTGACGACGGCCATAGGCGGTCAGCAACCGTCCAGGACAACAACCTGCGGGTAATCCTGAATGCGAAGCGGGCGATCTCCGACGTTCTGAATGCGAAACACCGATTCGACCATGCGATTGAATTTGACATCACCATGATCGATCACGGCCTCAGCAACTTCAATACGTGGCCCGCCAGTATAACTGGGTACAAAGTTATCGGGGACACTGGAAGCTGGCTGAGGGAAAAACAATGTGCCAGCTGCAACGACAATCATGATTGCGGCTGCACCCACCAGAAGCAGCGTGGTGCGGTTCAATGTCCCGCCTCGCTCCCTGGTCGCACTTCTTCGTTTAGGCTTTGTGGGCATAAACAACCTCTTTCCTATTGGTTTGCCACAGATGAACCAGCATGCCACCCAGCAGCAACATCATGACAAGCGCAGCCCGCCAGAATGGGGTATTGGGGGTAACCACAAGCTCGCCAAGCATGAAGGGATGCAGGGGGCCACAACTCACCGAGCAGCGAAACCGGAACTTCCCCGCCTGCTCAGCGACAAAGACGATTTCCTGACTGATGCCTGGCGTGACACGTGTCTCCAGACCGTAACCATCCAGGTAAAACCCGTGTACCACGTCCAACGCTGTCAGGTTAAGCACCACCTGATCGCCAGCCTGAACTTCAATACGTCCCGGTTCGAATGCATACTGGCTGCTTTCGAGATTGATATGATGGGTAACTGAAGCCCGGCCAGGCTCAACGGGCCACACCAGCACGACCAGCGCTGCCAGTACAAACGGCACAACAGGGAGGATTGCGCGTATCTGCTTCTTGGAGAGGCTGATGGTCGCGAACATTATGCTCCCGGGTACGGGGTATCTGTAGAGGGGCCGAACGGGCTGTACTGGGCATCAACGTATGCACGGATATCCCCCTGTGATGCTCCTTGTTTCATCAGGCGCATGACATCCTGAGCTATGTCGACACAAATGCCACACCCCGCCGCGTGGTTATCAAAGATTATGGTGTCATCTGCCTGAAATTCCTGGACAAAACAGGCCAGGTTAGAATCGTGGCCCATGGTGCCACACCCGCAATAACAGGGCTGATGGGCCAGAATGTCGGGGTTGGCTACCGCGAACTGATAGGCCTCCCGAACCGTTACAGGCGCGTTTTGAGCATAGGCCGGCAGCATGGACACCGGGGCCATCGCCAAACCCGGCTCGGTACTGCATCCAGCCACCGCAAACAACGCGAGAATCAGAACAACGGGCAACAATTTTCTGGTCAATGCAAGCCTCCGTGAAGTGGCAAATTGTGCCTCATACCCGCTTACCCGTTCACGATATCACACGCTAAGATGGCACACATGCGCCGTTTGGCGGGTAGACAAAACAAGATCAGATGTGCAGCGTTTGTGTAGTCCGTCGAAGGCAGGTTGGAACAGAGGGGCTGCCATTGGAGGCAATACGGCGATTCACAGCAAGCGGGTGTTGAAGCGATGGCTTATGGCTGGCGACTGACGGTGACTTCCAGGGTAGTTCCCTGCCCGGTTTCAGCCTCAATGCTGACTGTGCCGTTGATCAGGCGTGTTCTCTCAGCAATGGTCATCAGGCCAAAGTGGCCTTCAGCGGCGAAATCTGCCGGATGAGCAGGCACAGCAAAGCCGTGACCGTTATCACTGATGGTCAGGATCACGTGCTCGGGGCTGATCGCCAGTGATACGGTGGCTTCTGTTGCCCGGGCATGACGCGTGACATTGCTCAATGCCTCCTGAGCAATCCGGTAAAGCGCGACTTCGACACTTGGCGGCAGCCGGACCTCTCTCTGGTTGGCAGCAAAAGACACGGTGAAGGCCTGGTGTGCATCAATATCTGCGCACAGCGCAGCCAGCGCCGGAATGAGGCCGAGGTCTTCGAGATACGACGGGCGCATATCGTGAATCATGCGACGCACGTCATCCAACGCCTGCTGAATGAGCTGCCGCAGCTCTCCCAGGCGACGTTTTGTGTCCTCGGCGCGCTCAATCTGGCGTTCAAGCAGTTGCACCTGCTGACCCAACGCGATCAGTGCCTGCACGGTATCGTCATGAAGCTCGCGGGCCAGACGCGCTCTTTCCTCCTCCTGCCCCTGAGTGAGCGCGCCAATGTAACTTTCGCGAGCCTGCTCTGCCTGCTGGACACGCCGGGCCATCCGGATTAGCGCCTGCTGCAAATCACCAATCTCGGGGATACCACCAACCTCTTTGCGGATAGACTCATAATCTCCCCATTCCAGGCGTGATGCACGATGCTCAAGGCGCTGCAGCGGCCGGACAATTCGCCACAGGCCAAATGACAGGGCCAGAATGGCCAGGGCTGCCGCCGGCAGCAGGACAAACGGTGTGTTTTCCGAAAGCCGTAATGTCGTTGTGGAAACCTGCTCCCAGGGTTCATAAACAATCAAGCCCCAGTTCAAAGAGGGAATTGGGCTGAAAGTCACAATGAATTCTGCTCCGTCCAGCCCGGAAATATACAACGCACCGCTTTCGCCCCGCAGAACCGCTGAAACGCCCGGCAGGCTATCAGAAGATGGCACAGCCCCCAGCGTTCCAGACTGGAACAAGACATGGCCATCATCCGCCACCAACAACACAGATGTTTCATCCGCTGTTCGCAAGGGGGAAAGCAGCCCGGGAAGGTCCAGCCTGGTCAGCGAGATGGCGCCAAGCAACCTGTGGGCGTCATCCGGGGAATGAACTTGCGTAATGACGACCGGGATGCTGTCTGAATAGTGAAGAGTGTGCGCAGCCGCGGCCCCGGTTTCCCATGACCAGGCTGTGACTGGCAGCCAGCTCCAGATTTTCTCATTCTGCCTGCCAAGCAGAACTAAGCCATAATCGAAAACCCCGCGTAACGTCGCCGTGTCGTCCACGATTTGCTCAATGGGCATATCCTCACCCATATGATCCACAAGCGCATTGAGCAAAACACGGTACCCCTCAAGCCGTTCATTCAGCGCGGCTGCAGCCAGGCGCGTGGCGCGTTCATCCCGCGCTCCGAACAGGCTGCGCATTTCCTGGTTGTGAACCGATACACCCGCCAGTGAAACAATAGTCAGCAATGCCAGAACCGAGATCGCGACAAAGGCCAGTAGCTGGGCAGGCAGGCCCCATATCCAGCGGTGAGTTCGGTACATTACGTTTCCAACGTGATGAGGTTCAGCATCAGGGCTTTTGAGGTCATCTCTGTCCGCCCACTAACGCTGAGCTTGCTGTAAATGTTTGCCAGGTGTCCCTGAACGGTGCGATCGCTGATGCGCAACTGGTAGCCGATTGCTTTGTTGGTCAGGCCATGTGCCGCCAGCTGCAGAACTTCAAGTTCCCGGGCGGTGAGTGGCTCCACCAGTGTTTCCTGGGGGAGGACTGCTCCTTGCGCTTTTTGCAGCAGGACGTGATTGAACACACGCTGACCTTCGTATACAGCCTGAACCGCGTGAATGACCTCTTCAGCATCAGCGGATTTCATCACATAGCCGTTGACGCCAACCTCCAGCGCAGCCTGTACGTAGGGGTCATCGTCATAGGCGGTCAGAATCAGGATGCCAGCCGCTGAACCTGCCTTCCGAAGCTGTCTGGCCACCTGAATGCCAGACTCATCTGGCAATTTGATGTCCAGAACAACAACATCCGGCTGAAGCTCAACTGCCATGCGAAGGGCCTGCGCAGCGTTTTCGGCTTCACCTACAACGCCAATACCTCCTGCTTCCTCCAGGAATTCACGTATGCCCCGCCGGACAACCTGGTGATCATCAACCAACAGCACTTGAATAATATCCTGCATGATGTCCTGACTCAGTAGTCAACGATGCCATTTAAGCATGACACAGCGTTTTGCTGTTGCCAGGATTCTACCACAGACGGGATTATGGCTAGACCGCATCCTCTTTTGTGCCCAATAAAAAACTGAACACCACCGCCCGCTATCTGCACCCGGATCGCGAGGGTGTAACGGTGGTGGTGGAGAACTTATGACACCAGATAACCTGCGAAACGGTGGTTGCCTCTCCTTATAGATCACTCTATTATTGACATTAGGGTCTGGGATAGGCAGTGACCGCACATGATGCGTTTCGTTTGCATCCGGGACTGTGTCGTGCACAGAAGCCCGATCATCTGTTGTGCCTCCGATTTCTCCTGGACCCCGGCAGGCAGTAGATGATCGGGCTTCTGTGTTTCACGCACTTACTCAAACCAGCAAACATCGCGATCAACACCAAAGAATCGCGTAGTTGAGTAAGTAACAAATGCCTGATCTCGCCGAAGATGTAGACCTGCATCATGTTGAGGAGCATCGCTCATGCAACGCCATATATTTCTCAGCTACAGCCGGACTGATGTTGAACACGCGATGCAGCTTTACAGAGGTCTCACGCAGGCAGGCTTCCGCGTGTGGATTGATCAGACAAAACTCGAGCCCGGCACCCAGAATTGGCAGCAAGCCATAAGCGACGCTATTGATGCTGCTACCTGCATGGTCGTTGTGCTCACCCCCTCAGCCAGGGCCAAAGAATGGGTTAACTGGGAAATTGAATGCGCGCTGAACCCACCAGAAGGCTCTTCAAGGGGCGCGCTAGCTGTCTTCCCCTTGATCGTCTACGGAACCCCGGAAGAATCAGTGCCAGCCATTCTGGGTCACGTTCAGTGGTTCAATGCCGGCACAAAGCAGCTCTACGATCCAGCTTTCCAACAACTGAAAAAAGCGCTGCAGGATCATCTGGGTACAACCATACCAACCGCCCGACGCTGGAAAACACTCACAGCACTACTTGCTGTTAGCGTCATTATCCTGGGGGTGCTTCTGGGTTTTGCGATGCGAGAACCTCCCCAATACCCTGATACCGCCCTGATAGGGCTCCGCTATCTATCGGAGGATTACAATCCGCGAATCGTAGATTTGAGAACTGCTTCCACTGAAGGCGTGCCAGCTCGAGCTGGCTACGCCCTGGAAATTGACCAGATCTGGGCATGGGCTTCGCGAAATGACGAAGCGTACACCATCAACGCGGAGATCTACGCCAACGACACATTCATCGGAGCTACTGAAGCCGTCCCGCTTCAGGAGGGTTCCATCCAGCTTGGCGGTGTGATTCCTCATACACGAGAACACGGCAATATCGAGAACGCGTGGATGATGCAGGACGACTGGGGCAGGCTAACCATCGTGCTCGTCCTCTATCGAGAGGGGATGCCGGTCCATGCCCAGCATTTCCCGATCGAGATCAACCCCAATGGCACAGCCTGGGTATGGGATACCCCAAGAGCGCACATCGTCTCGGTGACGTATGCAGTCAACGACAGCCTGCCACAAATCCTGGACCTGCGGGTAACTGAGAACTCAGGGATCAACGCCGGGCCGGGTGATACCATTACGTTGTACGATGTCTGGTACAAATCTGATTCAGCCCGCCCAGACGTCACTATCAAAGCAGAAGCCTATCTGACCCCCGGTGGTTATGATGGGGCGAGCGAGCAGTATACCCGCTCAACTGGTGTCCAACGAGGGCTGCACGCTCTGGATGAATTCGAACCGTTGACCTGGCAGGTCCGAGACAACGATACGCGGTGGGTGTTGTCGCTCTCGCGGGATGGTGACCAAACCCTGTTAGATCGCTATGTGATTCAATTGAATGCCACGACAAGCCCAGGGCTGGTTTCAAGTACCAGCGCGATCGTATGGGCAAACGAGAATGAGTATCAGGACTTCGAAGCCGACGAAGACCTGGCTGAATGGGAAGCTGCCAGAACAGCCACGATAGCTCGCTCTGCTGACCATGCGTTTACGGGGGGGGAAGCACTGGCGGTTACAACGACCTCAGGAGCGCAGGAAGACGATATCAAGGTCTATTGGAATCGCACTATCAAGGGCGAAACGATCGTTGGGCAGGTTTACTGGCCGATTGCGGCTGGCATTGAACTGCAGTGGGCACAGGCTTGCGCCTGGGGATGCGTGCCTATTGACCTCAATGAGGGTCAATGGAACACCTTCACCATGGATCTGTCGGAGATAGCAATCGACGACACGCCGCTGAATGAAGTCGAGCTTCCCCAATTCTGGATTCAGTTCCAGGCCGATGGGATCACCAGCACTAATCCCTATACCTTCTTCATTGACGGAATCCAGTTTTATCCACGCAGACTGCGATGATAGGTGCGGTGACACTCCGTATACATCCTGTGTCGATAAACACCTTTTTGGGCCCAAGGTGCCAGCCTAGAGGCACAGGGTCTTTCATATAAACCGACTGTGCTCCTGTTTATTACTCATCGGCCCATCCACAACCGGGGCGTGCAGCGCCTGGTGCGCGTGGCTGCCCATAAAGCCGGTATCCGGCGCAACGTTACGCCGCACACGCTGCGCCACACATTCGCGACGCGCGCGCTGCAGCAGGGTGGGGCGGACCTGGCAACACTGGCCAACCTGCTGGGGCATGAGAATCTCAATACAACCGCTCGCTACCTGCACCCAGCTCGCGAGGGTGTGGCAGCGATGGTAGAGAATCTGTAGGTTGGTACTTACAGGTGACGCACAACCTGTCCAATGTTCAAGGCTGGCTTCGCTGCAGAAGAATATGGATATAAACTTATAACTGTATTGATGCTATGCGATGATTTGGAACAGGACAAGGTTATGGAACCACGCAGCCTGCGCACAGCGCTAAAGATAAGCGGCTACTATGCTTTGGCAACTGCATTATGGATTCTGCTGTCTGATCGGGCTTTGCTTCTGCTTACAACAGATCCTGAGCAGTTGTCTAGCTGGCAGACGGTAAAAGGGTTGGTCTTCATCCTGTTTACTACTGGTCTCGTTTTCTTGCTGAACTACCGGGAGGTAATGCGCCTGAAGACTACGGAAAACAGATTGCGCCAGGCTGAGGCTCGATGGCGTTCAATATTCGATAACTCAGGTGACGCGGTGTTTCTTCATGCGCTGGACGGGAAATTCATCGACGTTAATACTGAAGCCTGCCGCAGACTGGGCTACACGCGAGAAGAGCTTTGCGAATTAGGGCCTGCCGACCTTGACAGCGATGATTTCAAAACACTCATACCGGAGCGCATACAGACGCTCGAAAAGCAAGGGTGGTTGGTGTTTGAAACGGCACATATCGCCCGCGATGGCACAGCTATACCGGTTGAAGTCAGCAGTCGAGTTATTACCTATGAAAATCGTTCCGTGGTGTTAAGCATCGCACGTGACCTGACTCGCACAAGACGAGCTGAACAAGCCCTGACTGAAACAAACGCGCAGCTCAGGGCGCTGCTGGAAGCATCTCCCCTACCTATCTTCGTGCTGGATCCTGAAGGACGAGTACAACTCCTGTGGAACCGTGCCGCCGAACAGGTACTGGGCTGGCAAGCTGAAGAAGTAATGGGCCAACGTCTACCAATCGTGCCGGAAAATCGCCTGCATGAATTCGAGCGCAATCTTGAACGCATCCTGGCGGGTGAACACCTGGCTAATGTTGAAGCCCGGCGACAGCGCAAGGATGGTACGTTGATTGACGTCGGCATCAATACAGCGTCGGTACGGAATACCAATGGAGAAATTGTCGGGATCATGAGTGTGATAACCGACATCACCGAGCGTAAGCGTGTGGAAGCTGCAGAACGAGAGCAGCGCCTCCTGGCTGAAACTCTGACCCAGACTGCGGCACTTCTGAGTAGTACACTTGTGTTGGAGGAAGTCCTTGACCTGATATTGACCGGCATTTCTCGTGTGGTGCCGCACGATGCAGCCAACATTGTGCTGCGTCAGGGTGACCAGGTTGAGATCGTGCGGCACAGCGGGTACAGGGAACGCCAGGCTGAAGCCTGGATCGAACGGCGCCGGATCCGGCCGCTGGAAGAAGCCCCGCGCTTCAGGCAGGTCATTGAGACCGGGCAGATCCTGATTGAGTCTACTCTGTCTGTCACCGCAGAAAGCACTTCCGACGAGCCGCCATTCGCCCGTAACTCCCGGGTTGGGGTCCCCATCAGGTATCAGGGTACAGTTATCGGCCTGCTGAATGTCGTAAGTGAAACGCCGGGATTTTTCACTGAGGCGCATGCCGCGAAGCTCCAGGCGTTTGCCGATCAGGCGGCACTCGCAATAGAAAATGCGCGGTTATACGCCGAGAGTCTCAAGCATGCAGTTGAGCTGGAACAGCGGGTCGAAGAGCGTACGGCGCAGCTGAACCACTCCAAAGAACGGGTCGAAGCCATCCTCAACAGCAGTACCGATATCCTCCTGATCGTCACGCCAGAAGGGCTTATCGACCAGGTCAACCCGAGTTTTTATGAGATCCTGGGCTGCTCGTCGGATGAGGTAGTGCTGCAGTCCCTGGTTCGGCTAGTGGCAGAAGAAAAGGCGGCACGACTCGAGCAGGCTTTCGCATGTGTGACTGAGACACGCCAGGCCGAGCGTCTGGAGCTGACAGTTCACTGTCGAAATGGCTGGCTGGATGCGGATATGGTGCTCTCGCCGATCGTGGATCAACGCGAACACTTACTCGGTGTGATCTGCAGCCTGCGGGACATCAGCAAACGCAAAGCAATAGAAGCCCAACTCCGCCAGATGCTGCATCGCGAGATTGAACTAGGCGAACTCAAGACACGTTACCTGGCGATGGCAGCGCACGATCTGCGTAACCCGCTGGCGGTAATTCAGAACTCGGTAGGGATGATTGAGCGCTACAATCACAAGCTGACCGAAGAGAAACGCCAGGAGAAATTCGCTCATATCCGATCAAGTATCCGGGTGATGGTGGACTTGCTTGATGACATCCTGACCCTGGGCAGGGCAGAGTCAGGCAAGCTGGAATTTGCGCCAACACTGTTCAATCTGGCGGAATTCTGCCAGCAGCTGGCCCTGGAGCAAACCCAGGCCAGCCGAGACAGGCGCCTCATCCAACTGACACTTACCAATGCTGGCGACCCTGTCTATGGCGATCCCAAATTGCTGCGCCATATTCTTGCGAACCTGCTGTCCAATGCCATTAAGTACTCGCCAGAAGACAGCCCTGTAGTCTTCACGATCACGGGACAGGAAGAAGACATTCTCTTTGAGGTGAAGGATCATGGTATCGGCATTCCCAGACAGGATCAGGACAAGCTATTTGGCGTATTCCACCGGGCAAGCAATGTTGAAGGTCTGCCTGGCACTGGGCTGGGTCTGGCGATTGTGAAACAATCCGTTGAGCTGCATGGGGGGCAGATCGCCTGGGCGAGCGAGGAAGGTGAGGGGACAACCTTCAGAGTGAGCATCCCCAGGATCATGCTCGACTGATTGATGCCTCGATCCAAAGAAAACAACAGAACCCGGATGCAAGAAACCGGGCCTTATCTTCTATCTCGTTGATTGCACGGGCAGCGATACCAGGGCCAGCAGCGAACCAGTCACTATTGGTAGTTTTTCGCCACGCAGCAGCGAGCGAAACTACGACCTCCCGCTATCTGCACCCGGATCTCGAGAGCATCGCCATGCGCTGGCAGACCACGGTCTCGCCCGGCGCAAGCAATGCGCTGGGCACCTCCCCGCACCCACGTCTGTGAACGAGAGGCCCGCCTCCCTCTGTTGAGCCTACCGTAGTAGAGACTCGCACCCTCGGCACGGTTTCTCAACCAGCACCGCAGATTGCAGTACTGAAAGCACTTTAACAATCGAATAGCACCACGTTGTGATGAGCTTCGTTTGTCTGATGCTTCTGGGATATTATCCCACAGGTGCCGAGGACCAGACTTGAACTGGTGACCCCTTGATTTTCAGTCAAGTGCTCTACCAACTGAGCTACCTCGGCAGTTTCATTTAATAATAGGCAATGATGCTGTATTGTTTGCCTGTTTAATGGTCGCTATTGTAACGACTCTCCCCCAAATGTCAATTGTGAATCCCCACCTTTTTCAGCATTGATTACCACCAGAATTGCGCAAAACCCTGGCATGGTGTACCACGAAGGGAGATCGCGCGGCATTCGAACGTCGTCACCGATCGGCGCAGGTAACGTCCTCCGGATGTCGCAGTCACCGATCTGACTCTGAGGCAGTAAACCTCCACGGGGGCGAGCAGGCTATGGTTTTGCGTAATTTGCTTCTGGTTACGCTGGCAATCATGATGGGCTTCCTGGCCGGGGGGGAGCAGCCCGTGCCGATGCCAAGCCACATGCCAGCAGCCAGCGTAGCGGGCCTGTTATCGCCCGCGAGATTTCCCGAGCAGGCAACTACTCAGCAGCAGGCCCCGGTTGTGAATGCGGTCCTGTTCTGGTCGCAAACATGCCCATACTGCCATGACGTTATGGAGCATGTCCTGGTGCCGCTTAAGCGGCAGTATGGCGAGCAATTCAACGTCCTTCTGATCGAACTGAAAACCAATGAGGAGCGGGAGATTCTCCGGCAGATCGCGGCCCAGTATGGGATTCGCGGCTATGGTGTCCCATTACTCGTCATCGGTGACAGCGTGCTCATTGGCGCAGGACAGATACCGGCTGCCTTGCCCGACCTGATTGACGTGCATCTGTCCAGCGGCGGGCTGGGCTTGCCGGATATCCCCGGGCTGGAACGTGGCATCCCTTTCACTTTGTCAGGCGATGATGCCTGCACGCCGGGCCTGGATTGCACCGGCTCCGCTGTATCCGCTGCAGAGCCTGCGCAGCCTCGCGCAGGAGGTTTCGCGCTGGCAGCAGCAATCATGGCAGGGTTAATGATTGCGCTCGCTTATGCCGGGGCCACTGTGTTTCGGCATGTACGCCGCCTTCCCACTTTCCAACCGCCCGCATGGCTCACCCGGCTAACGCCCTGGCTGGCCATTGCCGGGCTGGGGGTTGCGGGGTACCTGGCCTATATTGAAACGCAGGCGATTGAGGCAGTCTGTGGGCCAATTGGCGACTGCAATGCGGTTCAAGCCAGCCCGTATGCCGCACTGTTCGGAGCGCTTCCGGTGGGGGTGCTGGGCGTCATGGGGTATGTGGCGATCCTGACAGCATGGTTGTGGGCACGCCTGCGCCGCGACGGTAACGCTCGCATGGCGCACGGGGCAATCCTGGTGATGACGGGCCTGGGCACACTCTTTTCACTGTACCTGACTTATCTGGAGCTTTTCGTCATCCGGGCAGTATGCGCATGGTGCCTGGCTTCGGCCGTGATCATCACCCTCCTGATGCTGGTGAATATCACGCCTGCGCTTCAGGAAACACGAGAACCCACATTCGGCCTTTCCCCGAACCCCTCCTGCAAGTGATCAGACGCCTATCACCATGCGTAAGAAAACTATGGCGCTTTGATGAATTTTCAGGTGAACACGAAGCATTCCCCAGTGCCAAGCGCTCATGCTATAATGGCGTCAGTTATCCTGAACTGAAGAGTGCTGAATAGCCACACCGAAGTGTCGTCATTATCCGATGGGAGAGCCTATTCATGGGAACACCAGCGCCGATCACCTCTGCCGTGCAGGATGCCACCTGGATATCGATGCCGGATGGAGGCTTTGTGATGGCCGCGGATGTGCACGATGCAACCCAGGAAGGTGACAGCAGCGACACAGCGCCGGTCCCTGCGGCGAACGGCAGCACAGGCAACCAGCGACCGTGCAAGGTGCTGATTGTGGAGGATGCCATTGAGCTGGCCGAGGTTATTGCCGCAACACTAGAGCGCATCAACATCCAGACCTTCCATGAAACGCATGTGGAGCGTGCGCTCGAGACATTTGCGGCCTATCTCCCAGACGCGATTTTGCTTGATATCAGTCTGCCGGATAAAACCGGCTGGAAGCTGCTTGATGAGATTAAGGCCCAACCGGACCTGGAATACACCCCAATCGTCATTGTGATCACCGCTCATGGTGACCCCGCTAACCGGTTGATGGGTAAGCTGCAAGGTGTGTACAGCTATCTGGTTAAGCCGTTCACGCCGGATGAAGTGGAGGCTGTTGTCGCGCGGGCGCTGCGGCGTGGGGGAACCCGGACAGAGGCCACGGAGATGTCGAAAGCAGAGAGCGATGGCACCGATTCATGGCATCCGTCCGATGTGGATCCGGAGTCGCTGCGCTGAGCTGATGAGTGATCTCATCCGATGCAACCGATGTTGACAGGCAGGGCCAGAAGGACGCGAATTGGCGTGACCGTGGCCCTGTATTTGTTTGCCCTGGCCCTGCTGACCGCGTGTCAGGCCCGGCAGCCTGGGGCTGACTTTTCGTCCGGCGTGTCCAGTTCTGCAGCGGACGGTATGGTCGCTGCGCAGCGCGCGCAGGAGTACCAGCGCCGCGGCGATGCCGCCATCGCGCTGCGCTATGCCCGCGTTGCGGCGGGCCAGCATGCTGACAGCGGGCAATGGCTGCAGCTTGCGTATCTGTATCGCGATCGAGCCGACTGGCTGGGCATGCAGGAAAGTCTCTCCCAGGTGCTGGAAATTGAGCCGGGACATGCTGAGGCGCATTACGAGCTGGCGCTGCTTCTGATGCCGTTCGATCTGCGCGCGGCGTACGCGCATCTGACTATGACGCTGGACGATCCGCGTTTCGCTGGGGAAGGGCGCCAGCTGCAGCTTATGCTGGGCGAAATTGAGATGCTTGATCGGCCTCAGCAGTCGGCGCGCATTGGGCAGGCGCTTGCCGCCCGGGAACGCTGGGCGCAGGCGGAGCAGGCGTTTATCACCAGCGTGGCGCTGCAGCCCGACTTTGCCGAGGCCTGGGCGTACCTGGCGCTGGTACAGGCGCAGCAGCACAAGACAAGTGCAACGAGTGCGGCCCGCGCGCTTGTGCTGGGTCCCAATAATGGGCGCGTGCAGTTCCTCACCGGGCTTGCCAGCCGGATCGCGGGGCAACCTGCGGCCGCCTTGCCTGCGCTGTTGTTCGCACAAAGCCAGGAGCCGGCTAATCCTGCGTTCGCCCTTGAGCTGGGCACACTGTATCGCCAGATGGGGGATTTGCCCACAGCCGAATACTGGCTGCGCTACGCCCTTGATTTGGCGCGGGATGAGCCGAGTTTCCTGCGTATGCTGGCCTTCTTCTATGCGGAGGAGGCCTATGCGCTCCAGGAGGGTGGCCTGGCTTTCCTGCGCCAGGCGACAGCACAACTGCCGGAGGATGTCGATCTGCTGGCCGCTTATGCCTGGGCATTGTTTAACAGCGGCGATCCTGCTGGCGCCCTGCAGACGCTTGACACCGTGTTCGCGCTTCACCGCGATAGTCCGCGCGGGTTATACTACCAGGGGCGGATCTTTCAGTTGCAGGGTCAGCCGGAGGCAGCGTGGGCTGCTTTCGAACGAATCCTGACGCTGGGGCAGCCCGATGGATTCGACGAACTGGCAATCCGGGCTCTGGAGGAGTTGAGGTGAGTGCTGCGCGAGGGCCATATCAGTGGATGTTCTGGCTTGGCTTGGTGATTGTGGTCGTGGCCGGTGCAGGGCTGGCGATCCACTTCTACGGGCGCACCCTGCGCCCACCGGAGCCACGCGTTCAGGCGGTGCTGGCTGAGGCGCTCGATGAGCAGTTTAACCCGGTACGGGTGGTCACGGGCTTTTCCCCGGATGACACCTTTTATATGTCTGTGCGAACCCAGTACGTCCCCGCTCACAGTATTATCACCGTGAGCTGGTATTACGATGACCGCCTGATCAATTCTCAGGATCAGGTTATTGGCGCTGTGGGCGAGGTTTATGTGCTGGGGTTCGAACTGCAGCGCGCCGACGATGTCTGGCCTGCTGGCGAGTACCGGGCTGACGTGCTGCTGAATGGTGAAGTCGTTGGAGCGGCGCCTTTTGCCGTCAGGGGGTAGGGTGCTTATCCCCATGCTGCGTGCTAAAATCCGGCGCGTAACCGTTAACCGCAAGGTGATCAGGAGTGTGTATTGCGCAAGCGTATAGTTCTCATAATGGCAGCCATCACAGTGCTGGTGGCGGCTTGTGCCGCAAGCGTGCCAGTCCCGCGTCCGGGGCAATTGCTCTATGTTACGACCTTTGATGCCTTTAACGAGGACTGGCAGCTTTATGAAGGCGAGCTTTCCGCGCAGATAGTCGCCAGCGCTGCCGGGCCTGCGCTGGAGATTGCGGTGGCTGCGCCGCAATCTGGCGCGTTTACCGTGCTGGACCAGCAATTTGGTGATTTTGATGTGATCGTGGATGCGCAGCAGACGGCTGGCCCGCAGGATATCGACGCGCCGGGGTTTGGGCTGCTTTTTCGCCACCGGGATACCAACAACTTCTATGCGTTCATGATTAGCGGGGATGGTTACTACCAGGTCATCCGGCGGCTGGAAGGCGTGGACCAGGTGCTCAGCGACTGGGCGGCGACCCCGGCGATTCTGCAGGGCCAGGCGGTGAATACCGTTCGTGTTGTGGGGCAGGGGGAAGAGTTCCGTTTCTTCATCAATGACATTCAGGTGTCCCTGTGCACCACCATCTGGAATCCACTGGTGCCGGGCGAATGCCAGGTGCCAGCCGCCGCTCCCGGCGCAGAGCCAGCCTGGTCTGCTGAGGCAGTCACCATGACACTGGTTGATGATGCCCTCAAACAAGGTAGAATCGGCCTGGGTGCCCGCAGTTTTTCGCAGGCAGGTATTCAGGTGCACTTCGATAACCTGTTAATCTGTGGCCCCTCGGAAATACCTCCCATACCATTTCGGTGCGAAGAAAATACCCAGGAGGAATCATGAGTAGCGAGAGCGATGCCAACTGCGTTTTCTGCAAAATCGTGCAGCGCGCTGCGTCCGCCAGGGTGATCTATGAGACCGATCATGTGCTGGGTTTCCATGATACTCAGCCTGTCGCCCCTACCCATGTCCTGCTCATCCCCAAAGCCCATATCGTCGACCCCGGCGACCTGGATGACGACAATCTGTTTGTTGTGGGGGAGTTGTTCATGGCCGCCCGGGCGGTGGCGGAAACGCTGGGGGTGGCGGAGCAGGGCTACCGGCTGGTGATGAACAAGGGGCGTTTCGGCGGGCAGTCCGTGTACCACATGCACCTGCATCTGATCGCCGGGCGTCAGATGCGCTGGCCACCCGGATAGGGGCGGAGCGCCGCAACCGCTGTGTGATTTGTTATAATGACAGGCCGGAACCGGTACGTAGAGAGATGGTAACCCGTTATGGACGATCCTCGTATTCAGCTTCAGAATGATATGAAGGCGGCGATGCGCAGCAAAGACCGCCAGCGCCTGACGGTGATTCGCATGGCGCTGAATGCGATCAAGCAGGAGGAGATCGATCTCCAGAAAGAACTTAGCGCCGAAGATGCGGTTGCAATCCTCATGCGTGAAGCCAAAAAACGCCGCGAGTCGATTGCCGAGGCCGACAAGGTGGGGCGCGAAGACCTGGCTGCTGAAGAAAAGGCCGAGCTGGCTATCCTTGAAGCCTATTTGCCGCAGCAGCTTTCAGAAGAAGAAATCACAAGCCTGGCGCACGCGGTGATTACGGAGCTTGGGGTTTCTTCACCAAAACAGATGGGTGATGTGATGCGGGTGCTGATGCCGCGCCTTAAGGGGCAGGCGGATGGCAGGCTGGTTAATGATGTTGTCCGGCGCCTGCTGACAGGCGCATAGTCCTGCACACGGGTTGGGTTTGATGCGAGCACTCTGGCAGCGATATTTCCCTCCAACTGAAGAACCGCGCCGCAAAGACGCTGCGACCTGGCATGGCCGCCTGGTTATCCAGGTGGTGCTGGCGCTGTTGCTGCTTGTGGTGTCAGCGGTACTTGTGGGGTATGACTCGCTGGTTGGCGGGCAGGAAGCGCTTTCTATGACGGTGGGGCAGGTCGCCCCCCAGGATATCACCGCGCCGTTCAGTACCAGTTATGAGAGCGACGTGCTGACCAGCCAGAAGCGCCAGGTGGCGGTTGATAATGTCCGATTCATTTATGATCCTCCCGACCCCAGTATTGCACGCCAGCAGGTGCAGCGGGCGCGTGAGGTGCTTGACTATATCGCCGACGTGCGTGCCGACGAGTTCGCGACGCTGGAGATGCTGCAGGCTGACCTGGAAGCGATTGAGGCGGTTGATCTGAGCCCGGAGGAGATACGGGCCATTCTGGCGGTGGAGCCCGATCGCTGGATTGATCTGGACCAGCAGATCATGATGGTGCTGGAGCGGATCATGCGGGAGGAAATACGGGACGACACCCTGCGCAGCATTCGCCAGAATCTCCCCAACCTGGTCAGTGTCAATTTTCGGGAAGATGAAGCGGCCCTGATCACGGCCATTGTGGACGACCTGATCCAGGTCAACACCTTCTATAATGAAGAACGCACCCGCCAGGCGCAGCAGGCGGCGGCGGATGCCGTTGTTCCGGAGATGCGCTCCTTTGAGCAGGGGCAGACTGTGGTGCGGGCGGGTACGCTTGTCACCGAGGCAGATATGGAAGCCCTGACCCAGTTGGGCCTGCTGCAGCCGGAGGATCGGCGGATTCAGCAATTCATCAGCGTGGTGCTGCTGTGCCTTGTGGTGCTGGTGCTCTTCGTGGTGTATGTGCATCTGTTCCACCCGGGGCTGTTCCACGACACGCCGATGATGATCGTGCTAGGCCTGGTGTTTGTGTCTACGCTGCTGGGCGCGCGAATCCTGGGGCCGGATCGGGTCGTACAGCCTTACCTGTTCCCCAACGCAGCGCTGGGCCTCATCTTCGCCACACTGGTTGGCCCGCAGGTGGCGATTGTTGGCGTGCTGGCGCTGGCTGTGCTCATCGGCGCTATGGTGGGCAACTCGTTTGCCCTTATGACCATGACGGCGCTGGGCGGCGTGGTGGGGGTGCTTTCGCTGCGCAATAGTGAGCGATTCAACAGCTATTTTGTTGCCGGGCTGCTGATCGCCCTGGTAAATATCGGCGTCATCGTGGCGTTCTACCTGGATGGTTACCCCTCCGACCCGCTGGGCGCCCTGACCCTGGTTCTGGCCGGGGCGGTTAACGGCTTCCTGGCAGGCGTGGTGGCGCTGGCGGGCCTGTATATGCTGAGCAGCGTGCTTAACATCCCCACGAGTCTGCGCCTTATGGAGCTTACCCAGCCAAATCAGCAGCTGCTGCAGCGCCTGCTGCGGGAAGCGCCGGGTACTTATCAGCACAGCCTGCAGGTGGCGAACCTGGCAGAGCTGGCTGCCGAGCGAATCGGCGCTAACGCGCTGCTGACCCGGGTCGGCGCACTGTATCACGACGTTGGCAAGATGAAAGCGCCGCATTTCTTCATTGAAAACCAGGCGGATGGCGTTAACCCTCACGATGGGCTGAATGATCCGTACAAAAGCGCGCGGATCATCATCGACCACGTGGTGGAAGGCGATAACCTCGCGCGGGAATACCGGCTGCCTAACCGGATACGCGATTTCATACGCGAGCACCACGGCACCACGCAGCCGCTGTATTTCTACCGGAAGGCGCTGGAGCTGGCCGGCGGTGATGAAAGCGCGGTGGATAAGGCGGCGCTGACCTATCCGGGCCCGCGTCCACGCTCGCGCGAGACGGCGATTCTGATGCTGGCCGATAGCTGCGAAAGCACGATTCGAGCGCGTCGCCCCCGCAACAAGCAGGAGATCGCGGATATCGTTGAGCAGATCTTTGATGTGCGCATGCGCGAGAACGAACTGGATGACTGCGCGCTCAGCCTAAAGGAATTGAGTGCAATCCAGCGGGTGTTTGTGGAATCGCTCCAGGGGGTGTTCCACCCACGGATCGCCTATACCCCCGAAAAGGCCGCCACCAGTCCGGCTGACGGTGTGCCGCCGACCGGCGCTGTGCCGGAAGATTCGCGCGGTGCTTCATCCGAGTCGGGTTCCACTTCGCAGGTTGAGACCAGCTCTCAGGTGATTCGATCATGACTACGAGCCACTATACGATTTGCGTGCGCGTTGATGATGCCTATGCCGAGCAGACCCCGACCTGTCTGGTGCGCAAAGCCATCGCCCTGACACTTGACCGGCACGAGGTTCACCCTCGGACAGGTGTGACGCTGCTGGTTACGGGCGATGAGGAAGTCCAGAAGCTCAACCGGTTGTATCGTGACGTGGATGCGCCAACAGACGTGCTTTCGTTCCCTGCCAGCGAGGAGGGGGAAGGTGCTCTGCCGGGGCTGGACGAGGAACCTTACCTGGGTGACATCGTGGTGGCTTTTCCCTACACGGCGCTGCATGCCCGGGAGGATGGTCACCTGATCGATCATGTGCTGACCCTGCTGGCCGTGCATGGTACGCTGCACCTGCTGGGCTATGACCATGACAGCCGGGAAGCGCAGGCCGAGATGTGGGCGCAGCAACAGGCCGTCCTGGAGCAGCTCGCCATTCCTGCCAGCGTGATGCCCCCCTTTTATGATTTCCCGGATGAGACAGAAACATGAACCCCGATCATGACCCGGCCTCCGCAGCACCGGCTGCCCCTGAACAGGGTTCCGGCGCCGATGGTTTGCACCCGACATGGCAGATCGATCCTGAGCGCTACAGCTACCGGGTAAGCAGCAGTCGCTGGGCCAGCTTCAAGTATGCCCTGGCCGGGTGGCTTTACATGCTGCGTTTCCAGAAGAATACGCGCATTCAGGCTGTCGCTTCGATGGTGGTGATTGCGCTGGCGTTGTGGCTGGAACTGCCGGCGGTCAGCTGGGCGATCCTGATCCTGACCATCGGGCTGGAGTGGATGGCGGAGTTTGTGAACGCGGCCATCGAAGCGGCTGTTAACCTGTCCAGCGCCGAGCCGCATCCCATGGCCAAGGTGAGCAAGGATGTTGCTGCGGCGGCGGTGCTGCTGGGCGCGGTGGTTGCGGTGATTGTGGGCACCCTGCTGCTCGGCCCGCCGCTGATTGAACGGCTGAAGGTACTGTTTCCATGAGCAAGCGATCTAATCAGCAGCATGTGACCGGGCGCTACCGCCAGGGTACGCCGCCCCCCGCGGAGCGCGATATGCCGGAAAAGCGGGTGCGCCGTCCGGGGTGCCTGCTGGGGCTTGGCCTGCTCCTGGCCGTTCTGAGCGCGGCGGCGACGGCGGCGCTGGTGCTGTTTGTGCTGCTGCGCCCGCAGCCACCTGATTCACACAACGCGATCTGGCTGGGAATCAGCTGGGGCGAGACTCCCCAGACTGATGAGGATGTGCGCGCCCTGGCAGAGCAGTTCCAGGCGCAGGGTGTCGAGGTCGTGTATGTGTGGACGACCTGGCTGCAGGAGGATGGCACGTGGAGCCCGACAACGTTCGAGCACATGGCGGCTTTTGTGGAGCAGCTGCGAACCTACCATCCATCCGCCCGGCTGGATGCGTGGATCGGCGTGCCGGTCGAGCTACCCGGCTACCGGCTGGATGATGAGGCGCTGCAGGAAGAAGTCGCGCGTTTTGCGGCACAGGCGCTGCAGGATTTTGGCTTCGATGGCATTCATCTCAATGCCGAGCCGGTCTGGGATGGTGATGAGCCATACCTGGCCCTGCTGCGGGCCGTCCGCCACGCCATCGGGGATGAGGCGGTGCTGTCTGTGGCTGTCCCGCCGGACTGGAATACGGGCGATCCAGCCATCCCTGCCGGCCCATTTACCACCCCTGATGCCCACTGGAGCCAGACCTACAAACAGCGTGTCGCGTTTCTGGTGGATGAAGTCGCGGTGATGGCCTATAACAGCGGCCTCAGCTCTCCGCTGGATTACCAGACCTGGATGGCCTACCAGGTGACACGCTATGTGGAAGCGCTGTCGGTGCTCGATATTGACACGCGTCTGATTATGGGGATTCCCACCTATGACGCTGAACCCCCCGGGCATGATCCTGACGTGGAGAGCGTTCAGGCCGCCATCGCCGGGATTCTCGCCGGTATGGCGCAGAGTGAGGATTATGACCAGCCGGTGACTGGCATTGGCATTTACGCCGAATGGTCTACCGACGCGCTGGAGTGGCATAACATCCGCCAGTTGTGGGTGGAGCGCGACTCGCACTAACCCTGCCTGTCCCCACGATTCATTGGTTCCTAACGTTTCCGGGCAGAGATAGCCGGCTGTTTGTGCTATGATTTACACCACATGTGATCATGCCATCCCAATTGGAGAGTTATTTGATGACCACAGTCCTGTTAATCCGGCATGCCGTAAATGAGTGGGTGAAAACCGGTAAGCTGGCAGGCTGGACGCCCGGCGTACACCTCAATGAGGAGGGCCAGGCCCAGGCGGCGGCGCTGGGGGAGCGCCTGGCGGACAAGCCCCTGAAGGCGATTTACGCCAGCCCGCTTGAGCGCACGCTGGAAACCGCGCAGGCCGTGGCTGACCATCACCCGGCGCTCACGGTGGAGATCGCCGCCGGGGTGGGGGAGGTGGATTTTGGTGAATGGCAGGGCAGGGCGATCAAAGATCTGGTGCGGCGCAAAATGTGGCATGTGATTCAGTACACGCCGACCCGGGCATACTTCCCCGGTGGGGAGACGATGCGCGCTGCTCAGTCTCGCGCGGTTGACACGGTGGAAAGTCTGGCCGCGCAGCATCGCGGCGAGATGATCGCTGTCGTTTCGCATAGTGATATCATCAAGATGGTACTGGCCCACTACCTGGGCATGTCGCTCGATCTGTTCCAGCGGATTGTGATCTCTCCGGCCTCCGTGTCGATTGTCCAGCTTGCGTATGGCCGGCCGTTTGTGGCGCTTATGAACGACACCAGCCACAACTCGGAACCGGCACAGCCGGAGTAGACAACAGCGGCGCTTGTGTTTGAGGGTAGTCTGTGGAAAATGGCAGTAATGGTTGCTGTTCTGGAAAGGATTAGGGATGCCGGGTTTTGAACTTGATCTTAAGCCGGTTGATTTTCTAACGGTGGGTACTGTTGGGCCGCGAGGGCAGCGGGTATTTTACCTGCAGGGGGCCAAGGATGGCGAGCTTGTGTCGCTGGTTCTGGAGAAGATCCAGGTTAGCGCGCTGTCCGAAGCGATCGATGAGCTGCTGCAGGATCTGGATGCTCAGCACCCTGACGACCCAACCCCCGCCCGCGATGAGATCGATCTTGCTGAATTTAACCTGGAGCTGCGCGATCCAATCCAGCCCGAATTCCGGGTAGCGCAGATCGGCCTGGGTTATGATGAGGCACTGGATATGGTCGTTGTCGTAACTCAGGAATTGATTAGCCCGGAGGATGAATCGGCTGGCCTGGAGCCCGGCGTGGTGCGGTTCTGGGGACCCCGCCGATTGATGCGGGCGCTGGCGGTGTATTCCGGGATTGTGGTTGAACGCGGGCGGCCTGATCCGCAGAAGAACGGGCGGATCCATTACTACTGGACATAGGGCCGCCATGCTTCGAGTCAGCATGTTATGAATGACGTACAGAATCCCTCAGACCCCGAACCCCAGGCGGTGACATTTCAGGAGGTGTTGCACACCCTGAGCCACGGGGAGATTCAGGAGGAACATGGCGTTCTCCCCTGGGGATCGAACTACGCTTATCTGGTCAGCATCAGTGATGCGGGCCGCACGCTGCTGGCGGTCTACAAGCCGCAGCGGGGGGAGCGCCCGCTCTGGGATTTTCCCGCCGGCACGCTGTGCTATCGTGAGGTCGCGGCGTTCAGGGTGTCAGATGCGCTGGGATGGGGCATTGTCCCCCCCACGGTGCTGCGTTCCGGCCCCTACGGCCTGGGGTCCTTGCAGTTCTTCGTTCATCATGATCCCGAGATCACGTATTTCACGCCGTTTCCCCGAAAGACCTGGCCGCAGCTTCAGTACTTCGCGGTTTTCGACTACCTGATCAATAACGGCGATCGCAAGGGGGGACACTGTCTGCTGGATGATGAAGGGCATCTGTGGGGGATTGACCACGGGGTTTCCTTTCACCATCAGTACAAGCTGCGGACCGTGATCTGGGATTTTGCCGGGCAGCCCATTCCCGGCCCCATTCTCGAGAGTCTGCGGGGGTTCTGTGATAAACTTGATGTACCTGAACCCGATGGCCGTGGGCTGCTGACCGGGCTGCTGTCCGAACAGGAAGTGATAGCTTTTCGCAGGCGGCTGGATACAATTCTTCGCGATCCAACATTCCCGCAGCCCGGACCCGGCCAGAATTATCCCTGGCCCCCGGTGTAAGATGCGCAGCAAAGAAAGGCAGAATTCATTATGAAGGCAGATCAGCGACCCGGTGTTTCCCTGCGCCTGGCAGGAGGGATTGCGCTTGGGGCTGTTTATGCGTTTTTTGTGCGCCCTCAGTTGTTGAAATGGGGCACTCGTCTGGGGGAGTCGCAGCGGCGCCTGGCCGGGGATGAAATCATCCCAGCGCCCAATTTCGCCGTAACCCGGGCCATCAACATTGATGCCCCGCCAGACGCGGTGTGGCCCTGGCTGGCCCAGATGGGGCGCGAGCGCACCGGATGGTACAGCTACGATCTGCTGGACAACAACGGGATTCCCAGCGCGACCTATATCCGCGGCGACCTGGACGCCCCCCGCCGGGGGATGCAGGTAGATGCCGGGCTGCAGGTTGTGGAAACGCAGCCGAATCGGCTGCTGCTGCTGGCCGGGTATGATCTGCCGCTGCCCACCGGCACGGTCATGGACCTGACCGCCCTCTACCAGCTTGATCGCATGGCGGATGGCAGCACCCGGCTGCTGGTGCGGTTCCGGGCGTACACCTACGGTATCGTCGGGCGGATCTTCAACTGGCTGTTTGAGCCCCTGGACTTCATCATGGGGGTGAAGCAGCTGGAAGGGATTAAATCCAGGGCCGAAACCATGTCACATCTTCGAATTCAGCCGCCGGTCGAGCACGAAATCTCTTTGAACTGAACGGCGGCACCGCTTATGCTGGAAAAGGGATGCCACCCCTGGCATCCTTGTTTTTCCTAGCAATTTGCCGAATACCGCTTAAAATCAGGGTATTCACGGCTTCATCTCTCCAGATGAAATCAAATCGTATGGCTCATTTTCGTTCGAAAACAAGACGGCTCATTCGCGCTGTGCGCCGAACGCTGCTGGCGGATTTCCTGGCCGGGGCCACTGGCGCTGTTGCCGGCGCGCCGCAGGCGATGGGCTTCGCTATTGTGGCCGGGGTGAACCCGATCTACGGCCTGTATGCCGCAGTTGTCTCCACGATTGCGGGCGCCTTTGTCACCAGCTCCACGTTCATGACCGTGGCGCCAACCAATGCGCTGGCGATCGTGACCGGCAGCGTGCTGGCCGGGTATTCTGACAGCGAGCAGATTGAGCGCCTGTTTGTGCTCACGCTGCTGGTGGGTGTGTTCCAGCTGGCATTCGGCCTGCTCAGGCTGGGGCGCATGACGCGGTTTGTCTCCAACGCCGTCATGACCGGGTTTATCGCCGGCGCGGGCGCCCAGATCATCCTGGGCCAGTTGCATCACCTGACCGGCTATCATGGTGAAGCCACCGGGACCAACCTGGAAAGGTTTCTGGACTGGGCTTCGCACCTGAATGCCAGCGATCCGCAGACCAGCGTGATCGGCGTTGCCGCGGTGATCATTATCTGGAAGCTCCACCATACGCGCTGGAAAAGCGTGGCGACCCTGGTCGCGATTCTGATCACCACCGCGTTTGTCAGCGTGGCAGGATGGGATGGAGTCGCCACGGTTCGAGATACCGGGACCATCCCGCATGGTCTCCCCGGAATGGTAGTGCCAGACCTGAGTTATGCGCCAGAGCTGGTGTTTTCCGCACTGGCACTGGCGGTGCTGGGCTCGGTGCAGGCCGCGGCGCTGTCTCAGAACATCACAGAGACAGACGGGTCCGTGCCGGATCCAACCCGGGACATGGTCGGCCAGGGCGTCGCCAGCATCGCCACCGGCTTTTTCCAGGGCATGCCTGTGGCGGGTTCGCTCTCACGCACCGCGGTGAATGTCAGCGCGGGGGCGCGCACCCGCTGGGCGAACGTGTTCGCGGGCATACTGGTGGGGGGCATTCTGCTGCTTCTGGGCCCGTTAATCGAGGAAATCACCCTGGCTGCGCTGGCGGGCCATCTGGTGGTGGCGGCGGTCAGCCTGCTGAACCCCAGGATCATCAAACTGGTCTGGCGGGTGAACTGGTCTGGACGCCTGAACATGGTGATCACGTTCCTGGCTACGCTGTTCCTGCCGCTGCAGTACAGTGTTTACCTGGGTATTGGCCTATCCCTGCTGCTGTATGTGTACACGTCATCCAGCACCGTGCGCGCTGTGCGGCTGGTGCCGATTGGTGACGCGCACTTTAAGGAGGCGCCGCTGCCCGCCCGGCTGCCTGATGACGAGCCGGTGATCTTCTCTGTTGCGGGTAACCTGTACTTTGGGGCGATTCAGCGCCTGGAAGAACAGCTTCCGCGGCCCAACGGCTCGCATCGTGCGGTGGTCATCCTGCGCCTGCGGGATAACCAGTACCTGGGCAGCACGGGGATGCGTTTCCTGGAGCGTTATGCGCGCCAGCTGAAGGCCAACGGGGGGATGCTGCTGCTGTGCGGGATTGGCTCACGGGTGCAGGACGAGCTGGCGCACGTGGGCGCGGTTGAGTGGCTTCGCCCGGAGCAGGTGTTTTTTGCGAATGAGGTAATTCTGCAGTCGACTGCGGCTGCACTACGCTATGCTGAGGATTGGCTGGCGAAGACTCAGGCTGATCCGGCTTCTGACGCAGGGAGGAACTAACGTGACTTTTCCAGAAGGGTTTGTGTGGGGCGCCGCGGCGGCATCATATCAGATTGAAGGCGCTGCTTTTGAGGATGGCAAGGGGCTTTCGGTCTGGGATGAGTTCTCTCGTTGGGAGGGCAAGGTCTGGAACGGGCATACCGGTGATGTGATCTGCGATCACTATCACCGCTACGCTGAAGATGTGGCGCTCATGAAACAGATCGGGCTGCAGGCCTACCGCCTCTCACTCTCGTGGCCGCGAGTCCTCCCGGAAGGAACCGGGCAGGTGAACCCGGCCGGACTGGATTTCTACGACCGGCTGATTGACGAGCTGCTGGACGCCGGCATTACGCCGTATGTGACCCTGTTCCACTGGGATTACCCGTATGAACTGTACTGTCGCGGGGGCTGGCTAAGCCCTGATTCGCCGGATTGGTTTGCCGAGTACACGACCGTTGTGGCGAACAAGCTCGGGGACCGGGTCAAATACTGGATGACTCATAACGAACCGGCGGTGTTCGTGGCGGTGGGGCACCAGGAGGGGCGGCACGCGCCCGGCCTGAAGCTGCCCTTCAACCAGATCCTGCGGATGTCCCATAACGTGCTGCTGGCGCACGGCAAAGCTGTCCAGGCGCTGCGGGCCCAGGTGCCCGACGCGCAGATCGGCGCGGCCATTGTCGCCAAAGTCGCGATGCCGGTGACAGAACAGCCCGCGGATATTGATGCTGCCCGGCGCTTCATGTTTGAGATCAAACGGCCCGATCTGTGGCACCACAACTGGTGGTCAGACCCGATGCTGCGCGGGGAATACCCGGCGGACGCGCTGGCGCTGTATGGCGCTATGATGCCGGAGATCAAGCCTGGCGATATGGAGACGATTCACCAGCCACTCGATTTTTACGGCATGAATGCGTACAACGGGGCCTATGTTCGGGCTGGCGCAGATGGTGAGCCGGAAGTGGTGCAGCAGCCGATGGGCTTCCCCATCACGGTGTTTCACTGGCCGATGACTCCGGAGGTGCTGTACTGGGGGCCGCGTTTCCTGTGGGAACGCTACGGGCTGCCCATCGTTATCACCGAGAACGGGCTGTCCAACACTGACTGGGTTGCGCTGGATGGCAGGGTCCATGACCCCCAGCGGATCGATTTCACGCAGCGCCACCTGCTGAACTACCAGCGGGCGGCGGCTGATGGGGTAGGGCTGCACGGGTACTTCCACTGGTCGGTGATGGATAACTTCGAGTGGGGCGAGGGGACCAAACACCGCTTCGGCCTGATCCATGTGGATTACGAGACCGGGAAGCGTACGCTCAAGGACTCGGCTTACTGGTACGGCGACGTGATCAAGAGCAATGGCACCAGCCTGGCATAACAGGCACAGGGGGAGTGGATGACTACCAGATCGTTTCCTGATGGCTTTGTCTGGGGGGCGGCGACCGCCTCCTACCAGATCGAGGGCGGCGCCAGCGCAGATGGCCGCAGCCCTTCAGTCTGGGACACCTTTTCGCATACACCGGGCAAGGTGCTGAACGGTGATACCGGTGATGTGGCGTGCGACCATTACAACCGCTGGCCGGAAGATGTTGACCTGCTGAAGCAGCTGGGCGCGAACGCCTACCGGTTTTCGCTGGCGTGGCCGCGCATCCTGCCGGAGGGCAGGGGGCGGGTGAACCAGGCCGGGTTGGACTTCTACAGCCGGCTGGTGGATGCCCTGCTTGATGCCGGGATCACGCCCTATGCAACCCTGTATCACTGGGACTTGCCCCAGGTGCTTGAGGATGCCGGGGGATGGCCGGCACGTTCGACTGTGGACGCCTTTGTGGAATATGCGGACGTGGTGACGCGCCATCTGGGTGACCGGGTGAAGCACTGGATCACGCTCAATGAGCCGATGGTCTTCACCTTCGTGGGATACAGCTTTGGCGAACACGCCCCGGGCTACACGGATCACAAGCTCGGAGTGCAGGCCAGCCACCATGCCCTGCTGGCGCATGGGCGTTCCGTGCCCGTGATCCGGCAGAACAGCCCTGACGCGTCCGTGGGGATCACGCTCAACCTGTCGATGGTATATCCGCTGAACGATACGCCCGAAGACCGGCTGGCCGCGGAAGCGCATCGCAACATGCTGTACGACTGGTTCGCCGATCCGGTGTTTGGCCTGGGCTATCCGGCCCGCATGCTGGAGGCATACCGTGATCTGGGCGCGCCGGTGATCGAGCCCGGCGACATGGAAACGATTGCGGCCCCGATCGATTTCCTGGGCATTAACAACTACTTCGCAGACTACGTTAAGGCGACAACCGACCAGGAAGATGGCTGGGGCGGGCTGACTCCTGACGAGCTTGTGGCAGAAGGCTTTGAGCTGACGGATATGGACTGGCCGGTCGTTGCGGAGGGTCTCAGAGACCTGCTGGTATTCGTCAACGATCGCTACCAGCCAGAATCAATACTGATCACGGAGAACGGCGCGGCTTTTTCGGACGAAGTCGTGGACGGGCGCGTGCATGATCCGCGCCGCGTGCGTTATTATCACGACTATATCCGCGCAGTGTGGGAGGCAATCCAGGCTGGCGTTCCGGTGGATGGCTATTTCGCCTGGTCGCTGCTGGATAACTTCGAGTGGGCCTACGGTTATGCGCGGCGCTTCGGAATTGTGTATGTGGACTATGAAACGCAGCGACGCATTCCCAAAAACAGTTTCGACTGGCTGAAGCGCACGATTGCAGCCAATGCCGTCCAGCCGGTGTAAAATTCTGGGGCAGGGGCCGGGCAGCGGACTGGGCCTGGCCCCTGCTGGTTCTGGCGGGGGCTGTCCACGCAGCGGGCGGCAGCCGCCCGTGTGTGCAGCGCCGGGAGATGCTTATGCTGGCGAAAGTGATTTCGTGTGGGGTGGTCGGCCTGGATGGTATCCCGGTCACCGTTGAAGTGGATTTTTCGCCCCATTCCGGGCAGCCGCAGTTTAACATCGTCGGCCTGCCGGGTTCTGCGATCAAAGAGAGCCGCGAGCGGGTGCGTTCGGCCATTAAGAACACCGGTCTCAAGTTCCCGTTTAAGCGCTATACGGTCAATCTGGCGCCCGCGAACATCCCCAAGGATGGCCCGGCGTATGACCTGCCAATCGCGGTTGGCGCCCTGGCCGCCACTGACCAGACCCCACTGGAAGCGCTGGAAGATGCCATGTTCATCGGCGAGCTGTCGCTCGATGGGCAGCTGCGGCACGTGAAGGGCGTGATCTCGTGCGCCTATGCCGCGCGGCAGGAAGGCCTGACCACCATCTATGTGCCGGAGGATGACGCTGCCGAGGCTGCGCTGATTCCAGACCTGGCTGTGATCCCGGTGCCAACGCTCGGGCATCTGGTCGAGCATTTGTACGGTCTGCGCGTGATTCCAGCGTACCGGCGGGAAGACGCGCCCCAGGTGGACGAGGCAGCAATCCTGCAGGGCCTGGTTGACTTCGCTGAAATCAAGGGGCAGGAGCATGTCAAGCGGGCGCTGGAAGTCGCCGCGGCGGGCGGGCATAACGTCCTGCTGGCCGGGCCGCCAGGATCGGGCAAGACGCTGATGGCCCGGGCTATCCCCGGTATCCTGCCCACCATGACGCTTGATGAGGCGCTGGAGGTCACGCGGATATACTCGGTGGCCGACCTGCTGCCCTCTGATTCGCCGCTGCTGCAGGCGCGCCCCTTCCGTTCGCCGCATCATACGATCAGCCAGGCGGGGCTGGTTGGCGGAGGGCGTGTCCCGCGGCCGGGAGAGGTCACGCTGGCCAACCGTGGGGTGCTGTTCCTGGATGAATTCGGGGAGTTTGGCCGGGCCGCGCTGGAGGTCATGCGCCAGCCCATTGAGGATAAGCGGGTGACGATCAGCCGCGCCAATGGCACGCTGACGTTTCCGGCCAGCTTCATGCTGGTGGCGGCGATGAATCCCTGCCCCTGCGGGTACTTTGGCGACCCGTCGCACGAATGCACCTGTTCACCGGGCCAGATCCGGCGTTACCAGCAGTCGATCTCCGGCCCGTTGCTGGACCGCATTGATATCCACGTGGATGTGCCGCGGGTGGATTATGACAAGCTGACCGGCGCGGCGCTGGGCGAATCATCCGCGACGATCCGGCACCGGATCGAAGCCGCCCGCCAGCGCCAGCGCCGCCGCTTCAGCGCCAGCCCACACCTGCATGCGAATGCCGATATGGGGCCGGGGGATATCCGCCGTTACTGCCAGATGACGCCGGAGGCCGAACGCCTGCTGAAGGCGACCCTACGCCAGATGCAGTTGAGCGCGCGAGCGTATCACCGGGTGCTGAAGCTGGGGCTCACCATCGCTGATCTGGCTGGCAGCGAGGTGCTGGACGTGCCGCACCTGGCAGAGGCGATCCAGTACCGTCCGCGCCGGACGACGATCTAGCGGGTTGTTTGCCGTAAGCGGGGGTAACACCCCCCAAAGGATGTGACGTTTTGACGTGGCCTCTGGTTTTCCCCAATCTGGGCCGATTTTCCAGCGCGGATGGCCTGGTCCCTTTGCCGGTATCGAGTGACGGCTGCTGGCGCGTGGGCGAAGGCGGCGTTCAGGCAATCGGCGCGACCGGTGATGGCAAAGTGGAGTTCATTGGGTTTGCGGCGCATACCCAGGCACTTGTGCGCTCGGCGCTGGGCTACCCGGCCATGTACCCGGTGCATCCGATTCAGCTGAAGCCGCCCGTGCAGGCGGTGCTGATGGATCTGGACGGCACCAGCGTGCGCAGCGAAACGTTCTGGATCTGGATCATCGAGATGACGATTGGCAGCCTGCGCGGGGACAGCCGTTTCTCCCTGGAAGAGGCCGATCTCCCGTATGTCTCCGGCCACAGCGTCTCGGAGCATCTGCAGTATGGGATTGACAAATACTGCCCCGGCAAAACGGTTGAAGAGGCGCGCCGCACCTACTTTGAACACACACACCGCGAGCTGGCCGCCATCCTGGAAGGGCGCGGGCGGGCGAACGCCTTTACCCCAACTCCCGGCCTCAGGGAGTTCCTGCTGACGCTGAAATCGCGCCAGATCAGGATCGGCCTGGTGACCTCCGGGCTGTATGAGAAAGCCTACCCGGAGATTGTGTCGGCGTTTGCCACCCTGGGGCTGGGCGATCCGCTGGAGTTCTACGACGCGATCATCACCGCGGGGTATCCGCTGCGCAGGGGGTCGACCGGGACGCTGGGCGAGCTTTCACCCAAGCCGCATCCCTGGCTGTATGCGGAGACGTGTCGGGTCGGGCTGGGCATTCCCTTTGAGCATCGGCAGCATGTGATTGGCATCGAAGACAGCGGCGCCGGGATTTGTTCTATCCGGCTCGCCGGTTTTACCCCGTTCGGTCTGGCGGGCGGTAATATCGTGGAGAGTGGTACGCACGCCCTCTGTAACGCCTATTGCGATACGCTGGAAGCAATTTTGCATCATATTGATCTATGAGCCTTAGTTTTCCCGTCTGGAGGGAATCACAATGACGTATGAGGTGTGGGATGAAGCAGAGTATCGCCATGAAATCTGTGAGGTGGGCAAGCGCCTGTACAATCTGTTTCTGATCGCCGGCAATGATGGCAATATCTCGGTGCGGCTGGATGAAAAGCGCATCCTGGTGACGCCGAGCGGCATCAGCAAAGGGCGTCTGAAGCCAGAGGACATGGTGATCGTTTCGCCCGAAGGAGAATTGCTGGCGGCGGCAGGCGGGCGGGTTCCTTCCTCCGAGCACCGCATGCACCTGATCATTTACCGTAACCGGCCGGATATTCGAGCTGTGGTGCATGCTCATCCTCCGACCGCGACCGGGCTGGCCGTCGCCGGTGTCGGGTTGGATCGCATCTTCCTGCCTGAAGCGGTTATTCGCACCGGGCCCACCCCCTGCGTACCGTACACGATTCCAGGCGGCAATGAGCTGCCCGAATCGCTGGTTCCCTACCTCAAGGATCACGATACCCTGCTGCTGGGCAACCACGGGGTGGTGACCTACACCGATGATCTGTGGGAAGCGCAGGCGTTTCTGGAAACGGTTGAGCTGGCCGCCCGCATTTTCCTGGCGGCCAAGGCCGCGGGCGAAGTCAACTACCTCAGCGAGGCGCAGATCGCGGCGCTGTACGACCGCTACCAGTAAAGACACTTGTGGGAAGATAGTGAAGGGCCTGCCAGCGCATCACTGGCAGGCCCTTATGCGTTACGGCGCTTGCCTGCGGATATCGAGATAGACCTGATCCAGCAGGTTGGCCTGCAGCCGCCAGGCGTGTACCCGCTGATGGCGCCCTACCGGCTGGATGATCTGCTCCGGGATAAGCGCCCGGAAACGGGGCAGGGGGCCTTCTTCCACCGCAAACGAATTGGCGACGGTGTGTGAGAACGCGTAGCGCGCATGAGGAGTGGCGCAGTTGTTCCACAGGATGAAACGATCTTCGCAATCGATCCCCGCGATGTGGTGGATGCCAAACCTAAACAGAGTCTCTAGCAGCGCCTGGGTCTGGTTATCGGTCAGCAGCGCGGCGTACTTGCTCAGGAGTGCCGGATCGGCCCGAATAGCCTCCAGGTTGTCCGTGATCTGCTGCTGGGCCTGGGTGCGCAGGGCAAAGTGACTGATGAGGCGCTGGCACTTCTCCAGCGTGCGATCGCGTTCCGCGCGCAGGCTCGGCGTATCTGTTGCGAGCGTCACGGTCAGCGGGTGGTTGGCGTGCAGCCTGATCCCGATGATACGCAGCGTTTCGGTTGTTGCGTCATAGTCGCTCTCACAGGTGACTGGCTGCGCGCCCGCCATGAGCCTGATCTGCTCTGGCGGCTGGATGCCGTGCAGATAGATGCTCCAGGTGCGGTCGGGCAGCAGATTGGCGTGCTGCTCCGGCGGGGTGATCGTCAGCGTCAGGCGGTTGCTGCCCCATTCCTGGCGGAAGTGAGTCAGCGCAAACACACCGTCCTGATAGGCGTTTGTGGTGCCGTCGTCCTCGTACAGCGTGAACGCGCCATCCGCGCCGGTGAAGACGTGCACATCCAGCGCTGCGGGATTGTCGATCCCGCCCCGGTCCACGGCCGGAGCCAGGGGGATGATCGCCCCGGCGCGCGCGAACAGGGGGATATCCTCCAGCGTGCCGTAGAGGGCCTGCCACGTGCCGCCCGAAAAACGCTCCCCGCTGAAGAAGTGGTACCAGTCGCCTTCCGGCAGCCAGACCGCGGTCTTGCTGAGGCGGGTGTCAGGCCGGGCGGGGCTGGTGTGTGGGGCTGCGATCAGGTCCGGGCCGAAGAGATACTGCTCAACACTGTGATACGCCTCTTCATGCTCAGGATAGGCATGGTACATCGGCTGGAAAGGCGGCAGGTGCTCGGTGTGGTTGCGCCAGGCCAGGGTGTAGAGGTACGGGATCAGACTGTGGCGGAACTGCATGGCCTGCCGGGTCAGGCGCAGCGTTTCGGCATCCTGCAGCCACGGGCGGCGCTCGTGATACTGGTTCTTGGTGCTGTGCAGGCGCATGATCGGGCTGAGCACCCCGTACTGAATCCAGCGCAGATACAGCTCCGGATCTTCAACGCCCAGGTGATGCCCGCCGATATCGTGGCTCCACCAGCCATAGCCCACATTGGCGGCCGTCGCAGTGAAGTGCGGCTGAAAAGCCAGGCTCGGCCAGGCGATGTAGGTATCGCCGGAGAAGCCGATCGGGTAGCGGTGATTTCCCAGGCCTCCCCAGCGCGAAAAGACAAACGGGCGTTTGCCGTCGCGCCGAAGATCGTACGCATGCAGATGATTCAGCCACCACAGCGGGTCAAGCCCGGGCAGGCCGGTCAGGGTACCCTGCTGCCAGTCGATCCACCAGAAGTCAATCCCGCGCGCTTCTTCAGGGTGATGCAGCTCCTCGAAATAAGCCCGGGTGAATGCCGGATCAGCGATATTGAATGGGATCGGATCGCCGCTGTCAGGGTCAATGCCCAGCCGTTCCGCCAACCGTGGATAGGCGGCCTCGTGGGGGTGAATGCCCTCCGCGGGGTGCAGGTTCAGGCTGGTGCGCAGCCCCTGGTCATGCAGGAAATCGATCAGGCGATCGGGGTCGGGGAACAGATCCTTATTCCAGGTATAGCCCGTCCAGCCAGTGGAGGTGTTGCCGGTCTGGGTGATGTGCCAGTCCATATCGATGATGCAGACGGCAAGCGGGATGCGCTGGGATTTGAAGTCCTCGATCAGGCTGGTCAGCTCGGCCTCGTCGTATTCCCAGTAGCGGCTCCACCAGTTACCCAGCGCCCAGCGCGGGAGAAGGGGGACTGGGCCGGTGAGCCGGGCGTAGTCCTGCAGGCAGCCCTGGTAATCGTGCCCGTAGCCGAAGAAGTACAGATCGAAGGTCGTCTCCGGCGCCGCGCGTGGTTCCAGCCAGCCCTGCGGCGTGAAGACCAGCGTGCGCGAATCATCCACCAGCGTCCACCCGGCGCGCGAAACCAGACCCGGCTCCAGGGGGGTGCTGCCCAGGAGGTCATCCAGCGTGCGGACGGTTCCGCCGAGATTGTCAGGATTCACGTCCCCAAAGCGCCAGGTGTGACCGATCTCCTTAAGGGTGATCGTTAGCGTCTGCGGGGTGAAGCCCGCGCCGGTAATCCGGTACTCCAGCCGGAGATAGTCGGTCTCAAGGCTGATGTGGTCAGCGGTGACAGCGCTGGTGAACGCCGGGGCCGGCTGCTGGCGATACCAGAAGGCCTGGCTGGGCCGGTCTTCAAACTGGCCGTCAGGCTGGTATTCCAGCCGCAGCAGCCGGTCGGTAAGGACGGTGAAGCGCACCGGCCCCTGCGTTACGATGGCGGCCGGATCGGCGACCGGGCGGGCATCCAGCCTGAAATGTTCGGGAACATGAAGTGTCATGGGTCTGTCCTTTGCGCGTGGTGGCAAAGCCTGGGGAGCATGCCCCTAGTGTACCCGACCCGGAGCGGATTTTCAGCGTTTTGTGGCCTGCGACGTGGGGGAGAGCAGGCCGCTTACTGGCCGGCGGAACGCTTCTCCCAGGTCACCCGCTGTGAACGGCGCAGCCAGCGCCACAGCCCGACCAGCGCGGCCAGGTTTGAGCTGACGAAGTAGGTGATGATGTTCAGGATGCGGTTATGCTGGCCACGGCGTTCGAGCAGCCAGCCCAGCAGCGCCAGCCCGTAAAACACGCCCTGGGCGCCAAGCAGCAGGTAGCCCCATCCGCCGCGCAGCAGCAGGAGGTCACCGAGCAGCGAATCGCCCTGCGCCCCGCGGATCAGAACGAGGAGCAGATTCGCGAGCAGAATCACCAGCATGAGCACCGGGGTCAGGGGCCGCAGGAGCTTGTGCGAGAAAAGCCGGAATGTCAGATCGGGGGTAGGGGCCTGCAGGTACCCGGCGGAGAACAGCGCCTGGAAGCGCCCGGCATTGATCCGCGCGCGCCGGTTGAATTCATCTTTCAGTGAATCGCTGGGGTCGTCATAGCTGATCGCTTCCGGCTCATAGACGACGCGGTAGCCCTGGCGCAGCACTTCCATCGCGATGCTGAACTCATCATTGATCGTGCCGGTTTGCAGCGGCCTGAACAGCGCCCGCCGAATGGCGAACATATTGCCGTGAACGGCGACGGTGCTGCCCGTTGCGCTTTCCCAGCGGCGCAGCGCGGCCTCATAGCGCCAGTACAGCCCCGCGGGTTTCGCCACCGCACTGGCCGAATCCCAGACGGCCAGTGTTCCCACCGCCACGCCGATTGTGGGGTCGCCGAACCGCCGGGCGAGCGTCTTCAGACTCTGCTGCTCGTAACTGGGGGAGGCGTCGCTCAGGACGACGATCTCGCCGGTGGCGGCCTCAAAGCCACGGTTGACGGCGGCCATCTTGCCGCTGCGCGTGGGCTGCTGGAGCAGCGTGATCCCACGGGCGGCATATTCCGCAATGATTGCCGGCGTGCCATCCGTGCTGCCGTCGTCAATGACCAGGACCTGCAGTTTGTCCGGCGGGTAATCCAGCGTGGTGCAGTTCTCCAGCTTGCGGCGGATCACGTCGGCTTCGTTGTGGGCGGGGATGAGCAGCGTGAGCGTGGGGAGGTCGTCCGGCGTGGGCGGTGGCGGAGCCGGACGGCGGCGCGCCCGCCAGTACATTAGGAGCGGATAGCCAAAGTATGTCCAGAAGAAGGCGAGTGCGGCCAGCCAGAAAAGCAATGCAATGATGATCAGCACGCCGGTTTCATCCTCAGGGCAGGCTAGCGCGCGCCTTTGCGGACCAGAACCTGCCCGAAGGTGCGCACCAGGATTTGAAGGTCAAGATAAAGGCTGATTTTGTCGATATAGAGCATATCCCATTCGAGCCAGTCGTCGAAATCGACATTACCCCGCGCCCCGATCTGCCACAGGCCGGTGATGCCGGGGCGTACCGTCAGGCGCTCGGTGTGCATCAGGGTGTAGCTGCTCAGCCCCCAGCTGGTGGGCCGCGGCCCGACCAGGCTCATATCACCGCGCAGCACATTGATGATCTGGGGCAGCTCATCCAGGCTGGTCTTGCGCAGGATACGGCCAATGGTGGTGATGCGCGGATCGCGTTCGAGCTTCAGTGGCTCGGCCAGCTTGCCATCCGGGCCGAGCTTAGCCAGCCCCTGGGCGGCCAGCTCGCGCAGCTTCTCCTCGGCATCGGGGACCATCGTGCGGAACTTGTACATGTTAAAGCGGCGACCGCCGAGGCCGGTGCGCTTCTGAACGAAGAATACTGGCTGGCCCCCGTCCAGATAGACCAGCAGCATCAGCAGCAGCATCAGCGGCAGCGATGCCGGGAGGGAGGCTATCACCACTGTGAGGTCGAAGGCACGCTTGATGATACGGTAGATGGCGCGCGAGCTGGCGCTCTGATACGGAAGCTCGTTCACCCAGTAATCCGGATCGGTGGGATGGGACTGGCGGCCGCCATACAGGCTGGTGATGAAACCGGTCGGAAGCGGTTCGATCAGCTGGCGCAGGGCGCCGCTCTGCTGCGGCAAGGACGCTTCTGCTGCGGGCTGACCGTGATCGCCACCGGAAGATGATACCTGACCGGGCTGCTGGGGATCTGAGTCGTCGAATTTTACCGGGTTCAGGAGCGCGGTATCGAGCAGGTCACGGAAGATCAGCCCATCTTCGGGGAAGGCGGCGATGCCGATCGTAATGACCAGGCCCAGGCGCATTCGGATCAGATCATGGACTTGCCGGGCCAGGCGCAGGGACTGGGCGTGGTTGGTTTCTGGCAGGCAGATCACGATGTTGTCACCGCTCCAGGCGATGATGTCGCTGCGGTAGATGGTGGATTCAGCGATCTGCGCGATTCGCACCTTGAGGTAGCGGCGCTGAAAGGCGGCTTCCAGATCAAAGCGATCCCCAATGCGTTCCTGCATGCCTTCTACCCACTCGATTCGAAGCACGACGAAGCCAACTGGCCTGTCGAAACGCCTGGCCCTGAAGAGCTCGTTGTTGATCTTTTCTTCGCCATCTGTTTCTGCCAGGATGGTGGATTTCTCCGGGCGGAGCAGGATATTCTCTACTGCTTTTTCAACATTGGCCGTAGCCAGTGAGATGGCGCGGCTGACCGACACGGTGAGGATAAGGACCACAATTTCGGTGATGATGATCGGGAGAGGTTTTTCAGGGTCGCCAAGCAGGATCTTGCCAGCCCCATAGAGCACCAGGGTAGGCAGGAGGACGTATTCGCTTCGTTTGGCGAGATCGGGGAATGCCAGGACGGTAACCGCCACCATCGCTGCGATCACATACACGACGGAATCCAGGTCAATGTTGCCCAGATCCATGATGTCTGGCCGTTCCAGGTTGAAAAGTATCACTAACCAGACGGTTAGCCCGATAAGTAGCAGACGAAACCTGGCCATACTACAACCCTTCGATAAAATCCATGAATCAATTACTCTGTATTAGGTGATAAATAAACCGATTTCAAACTATTAGAGTTGTACTATATTGCCAGTTATTACACAATGGTATTGTTGGTATATTCCGGACATTTTATGGTACCAGCATACTCTGTTTTGAAGGTTGCCATGTTAAATTTTCCTAAAATCACCGCTGGCAGGCGTGTGAATTCGCCAAAAGCGATGAAATATGGTGATTTTAGTTGTGTTAGATGGGCAGCTGATGTACTCTTGCTACCCAGTTCTTTACCATCCTGGCCAGAACATAGTTAATGTTCTGATGGATAAGCGGCACAGCCAGCTTCCCAAATGGCTGGGGCAACTGTGCTGCAGTGGTGGTGTGGCATTGCAGCCACTTCTCCAGCAGATAGAGCCCTTCGTACAAGGCCAGCGCCAGCGGATCCACGACCGGAGCCTGGGTCTGATAGCCTTCCAGGAAGGCGTTGATTAACTGATCAACAAAAGCGCTGGATGGGACCAGGCCCTGAGAGAGCAGGCGCTCGCGCCGCGTGCGCAGGTCCACAACCAGTTTTCCGATGTCGGCGCAGGGGTCATCCACGCCATCGAGGACTGCGTCCAGGCTCAGGACCCCATCGCCGGGCAATATGAGGATATTGCCCATGTGAAAATCCCCGTGGATCCAGACCTGTCTGTCGCATCTGGTTCGGCGCAGCCGGTCGATTGCGGACTCCCAGCCGGCTATCATTTGCGGGCCGTGTGGACAGGTTGACAGCGCTTCTGCATGGACCAGCAGGGTTTCCAGTGCTGAGCCCGGGCTGCTTACCTGCTCGGAGGGCACGTTATCTGCGGGGAGGTTGTGCAGCCAGCCCAGCCACTGACCAACACGCCACAGGCGCTTCAGTGCGCGTTCACGCCCCTGGGCGGTAAGCAGATGGCGGATCATCACCGTGTTCTCATAGACGGTGGTGCTTGGCACGAAATTCATCACGACCGCGTTAAGCTCCTGAAGATAGGCCTCAGGATGCAGGGCCTGCAGCGCAGGATCGTCCTGCGCGGCAAAGTGATTGTAGAGGCGGGCGATACTGCTGTACTCGCGCCAGCCGCGCCGAAGCAGCTCATCGGATTGCCAGGAAAGCTCCGGTACGGTTTGGTCTGGCAGGCGGGGCACCTTGACAATGTAATCTCTGGTTTCGTCTCTGCGGCGGACGGTGAAAATATGGATCGAGCTCCATTGCCGGTTAAAGACACGGCAGTGAGGATCGATTTCTACGCCCAGGTTCGCCCCATATGACGCGTTGAGGTGGCGTTCCAGCAGGCTGCGGATGAGCTGCGGCGAGGGACGTCCATCTTTCGATTTCATGATATTTTCACATTCTTGCAGAAAGGTTTATTGTATAATGCTTCAGACACTTACAATTGACTGAGAGCGAGAGTATACACTCCGGTAATTCAGGATTCTAGCGCCTTCGCTATTACAAAAAAGAGACGGCATTATGGAACTTCGCGAATATATACGCATTTTAACCAAGAGCTGGTGGTTTATTATCCCGCTGACACTGGTGGCCTTGACGGCGACGCTGTTCTTCAGCTATGCCAGCCAGCCCATCTACCAGGCAAACTCGACGTACGTTGCGGGGTTGGCCCAGTCCTTGCAGACATCAGATTCCGTGCTTTATGGCCTGGATACGCTTGCGGGCCGTGAGCGTATCTTCTCGACATACTGCGGGGTGCTCACCAGCAATCGGGTGAGGCTGCTAGCCTACGAGCTGCTGGGCGTGACCGATCCGGTCGCGCTGGGTTTGGATGAGTATCTGGTTCAGTGTAACGTGCTGCCTGAATCAAACATCCTGCTGCTGATCACCGAGGGACCGGCCCAGTCATTCGTACTGCGCCTGAACGAGGCGATTGGCCTGGCTGGTATGCAGCGCACGAATGAGCTTTACCGCCCCTTCCCGCTGGAGGCGCTGGATGCCCCGCTGCTGGAGGAAGAGCCCGTATACCCCAAGTATGTGCAGAATGCCATCCTGGGGGGGATGCTGGGCCTGGTGCTGGGAATCACGCTGGCGTTCCTGATCGAATACCTCCGCAGCCCGCTCGATCGGCTTGAGGATCTGGCCATTCGCAACCCCATCCTGGGGGTGTATAACGAGCGCTATTTCCAGCGGCGCTTTGAAGAGGAGATCAAACGGGCCCGCGTGCGCAATCGCCCCATCAGCCTGGCGTTTACAGAACTGCTGCCCGATGAGGACTTCGCCCTGCTTGACGAGGAAATCCAGGATCGGTTGCTGCGCCAGGCTGCCCTGCAGATTCAGGATTCGCTGCGTGAAGGCGATATGGTGGCCTATTTCGGGCAGAACATTTTTGGATTGCTGTTTGCCGAAACACCAGGGGACGAAGCGCGCAGCATGCTGGTTAATCTCCAGTACGAGATCCGCCTGCGTAACTTCAAGTACGAAGAATACAGCGCCCACTTCGAGGCCAAGTCTGGCCTGGTTGAAAGCAGCGGTGGGGTGCTGGGCTCCCAGGCGATGATGGACAAGGCTGCAGAGGCGCTGCGTGAGGCTGACCTGGTGGGGGACAACACCATCAAGTTCATCCGTACCTCACCGGCCCCCTTCATCGACAACAGCGGTGGTGCGCAGGGTTCGAAGCCAGTCCTGGCGTTTGGCTCTGAATCGCTGGACAGCAACCTGGGTTCCGTGTGGAGCAGCGAAGACACCTCTATTCTGGAAACGGAAACTGAGCCTGAGGAACCCCGCTGATGGCTGATCGTACGGCCCTGTCACTGCCACGCGCCGAGAGCAGCTCGCGCATGCTGCGTGATCGCAGAGCACGTTTCCGCTTTACGGCGGGCGTGCTGGCCGCACTTGCGCTGGCTGTCATCTTGTTATCGAGCGCACTGATTGGCCTGACTCAGTTTGGTATCTGGGTTGTGGCGGCCATTCTGGGGGTGATTGTCGCGGCGCTAATCACGCTGCGCCCTGAGATTGGGGCGTACATTCTGATCGGCACCGTGTATATGAATCTTTCCACAATCCTGGAAGTGAACTACGGCATACCGAGTGCTAACCAGTTCATTGTGGCCCTCATTTTTGTGGGCACAGTTGCCAACCGGATTGTGATTAACCGCAAACCGCTGCGCATCGATCGCACTCAGCGGCTGATTCTGCTGTATGGCGGTATCTTGCTGCTCAGCGCGCTCCGGGTAAGAGGTTCTGACGTTTCGTGGGAAGGCCTTACCGACTTCATCAAGGACTATGCCATTCTGTTTATCATCGTCCAGCTATGTGATGATGAACGGGTGTGGAAACGAATGCAGTGGGTGCTGATTGGCGCGGCGCTGTTGCTCTCGGCATTCAGCGTTTACCAGGTGCTGACCGGCGACTATACGACGAGCTTTCTGGGGCTCGCCAACGCGCCAGTGCACGAGATTACCGCGGGAAACGATCGCCCGCGGCCCACCGGCCCTCTGGACGACCCCAATTTCTACGCGCAGAACCTGCTGATGGTTATGCCAATCGCCTTCTATCGTTTCCTGGAGGAACGGTCGCCTTTCCTGAAGTATGTCGCCGGGCTTGCCACAGGGTTAATTGTGCTGGCAGCATTGTTCACCTATTCCCGGGGGGCATTCCTGGCGCTGATTGTGCTGGGCATGCTGATAGTCTGGGAAAGACGCTGGAATCCGTATAAGGCCGGGTTTATCCTGCTGGTGCTGCTGCTGATCATCGTCCCGTTGCTGCCGGTTGGCTATGTGGACCGGATTCAGCGCATGTTCGATGTGCTTAGCCGGGACATCCCGGTTCAGGATGAGCGTTCGTTAACCGGGCGTACCAGCGAGATGATTATCGCGATGCAGATCTTTCTGGATAACCCGGTTCTGGGGGTTGGCTCAGATAACTATGAGACCAATTACCTGCAGTACTCGTATCGGCTGGGGCTGGATAACCGCCTGCAGGAGCGCAACGCCCACAGCCTGCTGCTTGAGACCGCGGCGGAGCTTGGCTTGCTGGGGCTGGTGACATTCACAGCGGTGTTTGTCAGTGCCTTTGCCCAGGCCTCGGGTGCGAAAAAGCGCATGAACGCGATTATGCGTGAGGACTTGCCTGGCTGGTTTACGGGCTTACAGTTTGGTATGGTGTCGTACCTGGTTACCAGCCTGTTTCTGCACGGAGACTATATCCGCTATCTGTGGTTGTTGATGGGTATTCTGATCAGTATAGGTTACGTCGCCGAACGGGCTGAGCAGCAGTATCGCGCGGCCCGGGAGGCTCATCGGAAGGCGCGATCGGGCTTCTTTGCTGTAGAGCCTGCTCAGGGCCAACTCGGATAGTAGTTGTATTAGGCGGGGGCCTGTTTGTCAGAGGACGGGCCGTCCAGTGCTAGACTGAGAAAAGATCAATGAGACTATTGATGCGTTTATCTACAGTGTTGTTATTTGTGGCTACCGTGGCGGTGATGCTGGTCGTGATTCCAGGCGTAACCGCCCAGAACCCCACGCCGACGCTGACCCCGACTGTGGCGCCTCAGCCAGCGTGCCAGTTGTTTCATGCCACGACGCCACAGGCGACTGTCCGTACGTGTGCCGGGACAGACTGCAGCGCGGCTGCCACTGTAACGGATGACGATGGGCTGTGCATCCTGGGCATGGCGGACACGGCTGGCTGGCTGCTGGTTGATCTGGAGCCAGAGGACCCAACCTCGGAGATCGGCTATATCAGCGCCGATATTGTCGCGGTTGGCCCGCCTGGCTATATGCCGCCGATCGACGATACCTGCGATCCCTGGGAAGTCGCGGTCAGCGAAGCGATTGTGCGCCAGTGCGCGGGTGAAGGCTGCGGTATCCTGGGCGGGCTGCCACAGGGGACGCGGATGTGCGTGCTGGATTATGGTGGCGAGTACCAGGACTGGCTGTATGTTGACTACTCCAGCGTAAGTAGGACCCTGCAGGGCTGGATGAGCGTTGATGTTGCCCGCCGTTTGCCGGTGGGTGAGGCAGTTATCCCCCCGGATGCTGAAGCCGCCACGACCGACGAGACCGGCACTGCAGCCCAGACGGCCCCGCCAACTCTCACGCCGCAGCCTCCACTGCCGGTGTGTCCGCCCGATCTTCCAGTACTGGGGGATGGCGGGGAGCTGCCTGCTTATGCGGCAGAGTATCCCTATGTTGTGGTTTACACGGTGCGTTCTGGTGACATGCTCTTTGGCCTGGCTACGCAGTTTGGCAGCACCGTTGATCTGATCCGTGAAGCGAATGAGCTGGGTGGCGCGGGGACAATCCTCGTGGGGCAGTCGCTGCTGATCCCGGTGAAGGAGCCGCCGACGGGCTTTGAAACGCTCGCGCTGGCGGCGCAGGACGATGCTGCGCTGGCATGCGTGACCCCAACTCCCACGCCGCTGCTGCTGGCCGAACCGCCGCGCTCAAGTGGTGGGCCTTTCGTGGCGCAGGATGTGGCGCTCTCCGCGTTTGGCACCGGGAATATTGAGCTAAGATCGCCGCGGTCGGCGGCTCTGCTCACTTTCAGCGTGCCCAGCGACTGGCTTCTGGACGGGAGCAATGTCCTGTATCTGAACATTGACTACCGTGAGAGCGCCCCGGATACGCCCAGGGTGGATGAGCGCTTCCTGGTCAGCATGTTGGATGTGTACCTGGAAGAGGAGCTTATCTCCAGCGTGACGCTTTCTGAGGGGAATATCGGCACTCAGACTCTCGTTATCCCGCTGCCCTCAAATCTGGTGACCCAGCCTGATGTGTCGACCTATACGCTGCAGCTCGAATTTCAGGCGGAAGATCATTGCCTGGAAGACGCGCTTGCCCGGCTGTTCATTCGCAGCGATCTCTCCTACTTCCACTTTGAGTATCACACGTACTTCCCGCGGCTCGATCTCGCCCGGTATCCCGAACCGTTCTACACGGGAACGCTTACCGATGAACGCGATTCTGTGCTGCTGGTGCTGCCCGACGACCCCAGCCAGGCCGATTATGAGGCTGGCGCCGGGATCGCCGCTGGTATGGGGCAGCTGACCTTCAATGACATTCAGGTTCAGGTGCTGCGGGCCAGCGAAGTGACGGATGAAATCCGCCAGCAAAACAGCATGCTGCTGATCGGGGAGATCGGTAAGCATGCCATGATTGATGAGCTGTATGCGGCCAATGCCCTGCAGACGACGCTGACGGGCGATAGCCTGACCTTCAGTGGTGAGGCCCTGGATGCCTCTGAAGGTGTTGTCCAGCTGATCAGCAACCCCGACAACGCCATGAAAGCCATCGGCGTGGTGACCGGCCTCAATGAGGAATCGCTGCGCAAGGCGGCCCAGGCGCTGTCTGGTCCACCATCGATCCTGGGGCTGGGTGGCCCGCTGGCCTTTATCACCGAGACGCGTGATGTTGGCCAGGCGCCTCCTGGGGCGAGATTTGAAACTACCGTGACTTTCCGCGATCTGGGGGTCGAGCAACTGCTGTTAAACGGGGTTGGCAACCAGATCGCCGACGTGCGTTTCTTTGCACCGAGTGGGGCCCGGTTGGCGCCAGATGCCAGCCTGGACTTCATCTTCACCTATTCAGGGGCGCTGGGGTATGGTTCCAATATCAGCGTCCTGATGAACAGCACGCCCATTGCCAGCGCTTTCCTTCATCCGAATGAGACCGGATTCACCACTCTTGAGCAGGACGATCAGGGTCGTTATCACCTTAAGGCGCGCATTCCCTCCGAGAGTGTTGTGCCGGGGTCGAACAATACGATCACGATGTTCCTGGACGCGCGCGAGCAGATTGACTGCGTGATCCCCGATCCGCTGGTGACCTGGTTCAATGTGAGTCCGGATACTGAGTTGTTCCTGCCGCGTGAATATGATGACCCGGCGCAGCTGGTTCCTCAGGTGGGCTGGTTCCCTGTGCCGTTTAATGGGATGCCCAACCTGCAGGATGTGGTGGTGTCGCTGCCAGCGGAGCCGACGTCGCAGGATGTGGAGCAGGCCTATCAGCTGCTGGCCAGGGTTGGATCCGAGACCGTAGGCGGCATGGCCTTCAAGCCTGTCGTGGCCGTGGGTGAACTGCCGGATGGCCTGGACCTGGCGGCGTACAACCTGCTCGTGGTGGGGCGGCCCTCAACCAGCCCGCTGCTGGTCGAGCTGAACTCCGGGCTGCCGCAGTCGTTCATCCCGGGAACCGATACTATCGCCCAGACGCTGGATGACATCAGCTACCGCCTGCCGCCGGGATACGATATCGGCATTTTGCAGGCATTGCAGTCACCGTGGTCGGCTGAGCGGTCGATACTGGTGGTAACCGGTACAGGCCCATCCGGGCAGGCGCAGGCTGTGGGCGCGATTTCACAGAATCTGTATGGCCGCCGCGGGCTGGCCGGGGACGTGGTGTTTGTGTCGGCCAGTGATGTCTCAGTGGTCGATACACGCGACCTTTACATGGCCGATTATGTTGTTGAGGAGCTGGAGTACCTGCAGACGAGCGCTGCGGTTCAGCCCACGGAGACCCCCAACCTGGTGTATACCGTGACCCCCGGCCCCACGCCAACCGATACGGCGACCGCATCACCTACCCCGGTGGTGACGGCAACCCCGATCTTCCCAACGGAGGTTCAGCCTACTGCGCTGCCAACCTTTACACCGCTGCCGGAGAGTGCCAGCGTTACAGCCCCGGTGCAGCAGCCGGAGTGGGTGAGTACCCTTTTGCTGGTTACGGGTGTTGTGCTGATCACGACGCTGATCTTCGGGCTGCTGCTGCTGGTGCGGTCACGCCGCAACAACCGCTAAGGAACACTGGCGAGATGGCTGTCTGATCTCGCCGGTTGAGCAGGTAAGCGTGGGCAGTATCATCTTACAATGGTACTGCCCATGTTGATTGTAGCGCCGCGTCATGCTGGCTGTGTAGGAGGCTGGATGACACATAGACTCTACAATGTGCTGCTGGTGGACCTGGCCCATGCTTTTGGTGGCGCTGAGGTGCGCGTGCTGACCCAGGCGCGCGCCCTGAAGGAGCGGGGCATCACATGCCGGATAGCGGCCCTTCAGGATAGCCCGCTGCATGAACGGGCTGAGGCGGAACGACTGCCCTGTGAGATCATTGACAGTGGGCGGGGCAGTCCCGCGCTGCTGCTGGCCCTGCGCGATCTCATCCTGCGTCACAACTACGCGGTAGTGGATGCCCACAATGTGCAATCGATCTTCTGGGCGCACTGGGCCGCTGCGCTCGCCGGCGCCCCCGGACGGGTTGCCACGCTGCACAGTGACTTTGGGCGTGAGTATCCGGGGCCGAAGGGGTGGTTTTATGAGGGAGTGCTCCGCCTGAACCAGATCGTGGCCCGGGAATACATCACTGTGACGGAAGTCCTGCAGGAGAAGATGGTTCGGCGCGGCTATGCCGATCGCAGCACGCTGATCTACAATGCCGTCCCTGTGCCGGAACTTGCGCAACAGGACGTGGATCCTGCTCCCCGGCGGGCCTGGGGATTTTCCCCTGACGATTTTGTGCTGGCGATCGTGGCGCGTCTCAAGCCGGTGAAGGGGCACCGTTACCTGGTGGAGGCGGTGGCCAGCCTGGCTGATTTGCCACAGGTGAAGCTGCTGATTGTAGGGGATGGCCCTTTGCGGGCGGAGCTTGAGGCCCAGGCGCAGGCACTTGGCATCGCGCAGCGGGTGCATTTCACCGGGTTCGTGCAGGACGTGCCGGCCATCCTGCGCGGGGTTGATGCGCTGTGCATGGCGTCGCTGTCTGAAGCGCTGCCGTATGTCGTGCTGGAGGCTGCCGCCAGCGCCCGGCCGATGCTGGTTACAGGGGTAGGGGGGATGGCGACCCTGCTCACGGATAAGGAGACCGCGCGAGTTGTCCCGGCGCAGGACGCCCTGGCGCTGGCGGAAGGCATTCGCTGGCTGGTTGCACACCCGCCGGAAGCAGCCCGGATGGGGCTGGCAGCCTATGCGCTGGTGAAGCAGCAGTTCAGTGTAGAGACCATGATAGACCAGATACTCGCGGTTTACGATCGGGTGACGCGATGAAGAAATCACAGCTTGTTATGAAGGCAGCTCGCAGGGTTGGCGCGCCGAAGCTGCTTGACCTGTACTGGGGGCGCGACCGGCTTACTGTGCTGGCTCATCATCGCGTAACAGACGATGGCACACGCCCGGATTTTCCCTACTATCAGCCGAACATCAGCGCTGCGCCAGCGCAGTTCGTGGAACAACTGGCGTTTATCGCGGCGAATTTTAATGTAATCAGCCTGGACGATCTGGTCGAGCATGTGGTAGGAGGTAAGGCGCTGCCGGAGCGCCCGCTGCTGATCACGTTTGATGACGGGTATCTGGACAACTATCAGCACGCTTACCCGGCCCTGAAACAGCACGGATTTCCGGCGGTGATCTTCCTGATGACCAGCCGGATGGCACATTCTGTACCTGCCTGGTGGGATGAGTGTGCCTACTATTTTGCGCGAACCACGCTGCCAGCGGCGGATCTTCCGCTGGTGAGGCGGCAGTCGCTGGACTCCCCGGCGGAACGGCTGGCCGCGCGGGAGGCTGTGCTGCAGCAGCTTAAGCAGGTGACGGAGGCGCAGAAGCTCAGTGCGCTCAAGCAGATCGGGGAAACCCTGGATGTCGCGCCGCCCCCGGTGGACCCCAACCTGTTCGTGAACTGGGATCAGGTGCGCGAGATGGTGCGGGATGGGATCGCCTGCATGCCGCATACGGTCACTCACCCGATCCTGACCCGTGTTTCACCGGAGCAGCAGCGCGAGGAAATCGTTGGCTCGCGCGATCGTATCCGGGAGGAAACGGGGCAGGACACTCCTGCCTTTGCCTACCCCAACGGCGGCGTTGAGGATTACGATCGCACCACGCTTCAGATTCTTGAGGAAGAGGGGTTCCGGGTGGCGTTCACGCTGACGCCTGGTCCGATGCGCGCGGCCAGGGTACACCAGTATCCACTGCAGATTCAGCGGGTGTTCCTCAGCGCGCGCGATTCGCTGGATCGGTTTGTCTTCAAGCTGATGGGCGTGCCAGCCTTCCAGGAGCCGATCCGCTTCATCGACTGATTGGATACACGGCGCACATCCCCTGCGCGCTGCACAAAAAAGGAGTGACGGGCGGTGCGGCTGTCCGTCACTCCTTTTGGGTTGCAGGGGTCGGGTTACTTTGTGGCAGAGTCTTCCGCCAGCAGCTTTTCCTTGCGCTTGAGCAGCTTAAGCCGCTGCTCGGGATCCAGGATGCGCTTGCGCAGGCGCAGGCTCTCCGGGGTCACCTCCAGCAGCTCATCCTCCGCCATGAACTCGATGAACTCATCCAGGCTGAGGTCGCGCGCCGGTTTGAGCCGCAGCTCTTCGGCATAGCTCTTGGTATGGATCGCGCTGAGATTCTTGGTCTTGTTGACGTTGATGTCCAGGTCTTCGGTCCGGATGTGCTCGCCCACCACCTGGCCGCGATAGACTTCCGTGCCGGGCGCGATGAAGAACGTCCCGCGCTGCTGCAGGTGGGTCATTGCGTAGGCAACCGACGTCCCGGTTTCGATGGCGACCAGGCTGCCGAACTGGCGGCGCTGCGGCTCCCCGCTGAACAGCGGGGCGTAGTCGTGGAAGATGGCGTGGTAGACGCCCAGCCCGCTGGTGGCGCGCATGAAGTGTGACTGGAAGCCCAGCAGGAAGCGGGTAGGCACGCGGTATTCCATGTAGGTCGTGCCGTTCTCGCTGAACATATTCATGAGCTGGCCCTTGCGCGAGCCAAGCATCTCAAAGATGATGCCCGACGTATCATCCGCGACCTCCACATGCACTTCCTCGACTGGCTCCAGGGTCTCGCCGGTGGCCGGGTCCTGATGGAAGATCACCTCGGGCTTGCTGACCTCAAACTCGTAACCTTCGCGGCGCATTGTCTCAATCAGAATCGCCAGGTGCAGCTCGCCGCGCCCGCTGACGATGAAGCGTTCCGGCGTAGGGCCGTCCTCCACCCGCAGCGCGACGTTACTGCGCGTCTCCGCTATCAGGCGCTCGCGCAGGCGGCGGGAGGTTCCCCAGCCGGTTTTGCCTTCACGCCCGGCGAAAGGCGACGTGTTCACGCCAAAGGTCATCCGTACGGTGGGCGCTTCCACGGCGATAGCCGGCAGCGGAGCCGTCACGCTGGTGTCGGCGATTGTTTCGCTGATGCTGATGCCATCAATGCCGCCAATGGCCACAATTTCCCCGGCCTCAACCGTGTCGACTTCCTGGCGCTCAAGGTTGTGATAGACAAAGAGATAATCGATTCTTTCGCTGGTGCGTTCCCCGCTGGGGGTGATACGGGCGACAGGCATGCCGCGCCGCAGCGTCCCCGAGCGCAGCCGCCCGATGCCGATCTGGCCTTTGTAATTATCGTATTCCAGGCTGGTCACCAGCAGCCGGGCGGGGGCATCCGGCTCAATCGCTGGCGGGGGGACTTCGCGAATGATCGTCTCGAACAGCGGCGCCAGGTCGTCGCCAATCGTATCAGAGGAATACCCGGCGCGCCCTTCCAGACCCACGGCGTAGACCATGGGGAACTCGGCCTGCTCATCATTCGCGCCGAGCTCGATGAACAGGTCGAACGTCTCGTTCAGCGCGCCGTCCAGCCGGACGTGCGGGCGGTCCACCTTGTTGATGACCACGATCACGCGCAGGCCCAGGGCCAGCGCCTTTCGCAGCACGAACCGGGTTTGCGGCATGGGGCCTTCAACCGCGTCGATCAGCAGCAGGGCGCCATCCACCATGTTGAGCACGCGCTCAACCTCGCCGCCAAAATCGGCGTGACCGGGGGTATCAACAATGTTGATCTTGATGCCGTTCCAGGTGACGGCCGTGTTCTTCGCCAGGATGGTGATCCCGCGTTCCCGCTCCAGGTCGTTGCTGTCCAGGATGCGCTCACCGGTTGCGGCGCCTTCCCGAAAGACTTTGGCCTGTTTGAGCATCCCGTCAACCAGGGTGGTTTTGCCGTGGTCAACATGGGCGATGATGGCGATATTACGCAGATCGCTGCGTCTTTGAGTCATATTGAATTGTGGTGCCTCGTATTGTATGCCAGCGCGTATGAAATGGCCGTGTCCTGTTGTTTGTTCATCAAGCCGGGGGAGGATTATGCCGGGTGAGCGGGTTAGAGTCAATGATTGCTTTTGGCCCTATGCTCACTGGCGAAGTGTGTCATTCAGCCATGACCGGGCTGCAAACACCTGTTATACTGAACCAGCGTTGTCGCTAATCGTTCGCATGAAGGAGACAAAATATGTCACAGACCTCCGAAAATCAGGCGCGCTGCCTTGTATGTGAGCAAACCAGCGCCACAGTGCCGCTGCTGCAGTTTGAGTACCAGGGCAGCCAGAACTGGATTTGCCCCCAGCATCTGCCGATCCTCATCCACAAGCCGGCGGAGCTGGCCGCCGTCCTGCCGGGTGCTGAAAACCTGGTGGGGGGACACGGGTAAAAAGCTGTCGGAAGTGTATCGCCCTGCCGGACTGGTTATTGCACAGTCCGGCAGGGCGGCATGCGGAGCTACAATTTCAGAGAGGCATAGAGCTGGTCAATGACCGCCATGTTCTGCACCGCATCCTGGGGGTGAAAGCGGGGCGGACGGCTGTTCAGCAGCGCGTCGCCGAAGTCTTCGACCATGAGCTGGTACTGGTCCACCGCCGGGATCGTGATGATCTCGTGTTCCTGGCCGTGATAATGGTGGATGGTGGTATCTTGCTGCCAGTCTGGCGTGAAGGCGGTGTTCACGACGATCCGGCCTTTTGGCCCGCGCACTTCGTAGGTGTTGGTCACGATGGCGCGAAAGCCGCAGTCGAAGTGCCCCATTACACCGGAGGGGAACGCCAGCAGCCCGGTGAGAATCTCGTCAACCTCTTTGCCCATGCGGGCCATTGCCTGCACGGCCTCTGGCTCCTCCCCGGTGATGAAGCGCATCACGTTTACGCAGTAGCACCCGATATCCATCAGCGCGCCGCCCGCCAGGTCGCCCTGCAGGCGGATGTCATCTTCGCGCCCGGTGATATCAAACGAGAAAGTCGCCTGGATCGTGTTCAGGTCGCCGATGGCGCCGGAGTCGATCAGGCGTCTCACGTGCTGGTGCTGCGGGTGGAAGCGGTACATGAACGCCTCCGCGAACAGAACATCTCTCGCGGCAAACGCATCCACCATCGTTTGCGCTTCGGCGGCATCCCGTGCCAGCGGCTTCTCGCACAGCATCGGCTTGCCTGTTTCCGCGCATCTGATGGCCCATTCGGCATGGTGGCTGTTGGGCAGGGGATTGTAGATCGCGTCGATGTCGGGATCGTCCAGCAGTTCTTCATACGAGCCATAGACCCGCGGGATACCCAGGTCTGCCGCAAACGTTGCCGCCCGGTCATAATCGCGACTGGCCACGGCCGCAACGACGCCATTGCTGGCGCGTTGTATCCCCGGAATGACTTTCTTGCGCCCGATATTGGCGGTGCTGAGGATTCCCCAGCGGATTTGGTCGGTCATGTAGGGCTCTTTTCACTAGATCGTGCTTTAGTTCTTCGCGTTCCGCTTAGTCTCCGGCCGCCAGCAGGCGCTCCCCGGTCTGAACCCGCCACAGGGCGGCGTAGATGCCTCCCTGCTGGACAAGCTCATCGTGCCGGCCGTCTTCACGCAGATCGCCATCTTCCAGCACGAAAATGCGGTCGGCATTGCGGATGGTGGAGAGGCGGTGCGCGATCACGATGGTGGTGCGGTCGACGATGATCCGTTCCAGTGAACGCTGGATGGCTGCTTCAGTTTCGTTGTCCACGCTGGACGTGGCCTCATCCAGGATCAGCACCGGCGGATCCTTCAGCACCGCGCGGGCGATGGAGATACGCTGGCGCTGCCCGCCGGAGAGCTTCTGGCCGCGCTCACCCACCACGGTATCGTAGCCTTCCGGCAGGGCCATAATAAAATCGTGCGCTTCCGCAATTCGGGCTGCGCGCTGGATATCCTCCATGCTGGCGTTGAAGGTCCCGTAGGCGATGTTCTCCTTCACTGTGCCGTGGAAGAGATACACGTCCTGGCTGACCATGCCAATTGCCGCGCGCAGGTCGGCCATGTTCAGGTCACGCAGGTCATGCCCATCCAGGGTGATCGCGCCGCCGGTCACATCGTAGAAGCGCAGCAGCAGCTTGATGATGGTGCTTTTGCCGGCCCCTGTGGCCCCCACAATGGCGACCGTCTGGCCGGCTTTGATGTTCAGGTCCAGCCCGCGCAGGACTTCCGCTCCGTTGCGGTAGCTGAAGCTGACGTTCTGGAAGCAGACTTCGCCCTGTACGCTGGGCGTGAGCAGGCGCTCAGGGCCGTCGGTGATCTCAGCCTCAATGTCCAGCAGATCCATGATACGGGTTGTCGACGCCATCGAGCGCTGGTACTGGTCCAGCACCTCGCCCAGCCGGGTCAGCGGCCAGAGCAAGCGCTGCGTCATGAAGACCATCACGCTGTACAGGCCGACTTCCAGGCTGCCCGCCAGGGCCAGCCTGCCGCCAAAAATCAGAATGGCGATAAACCCGGACATGATGAACATGCGAATCAGCGGCACGAAGGCCGAGCTGAAGGCGATGGCCTGCCGGTTGCGAACCCGGTACTCTTCGCTGGCCGCGGTGACCCGCTCGACTTCATGCGCCTCAGACGTAAAGCTCTTGATCGTGGCGATGCCGCTCAGGTTGTTGGCCAGCTGGCCGTTCAGGATGCCGACCTGCTCGCGGACGGCCGCGTAACGCGGTGCCAGGGCCTTTTGAAAGCGAATCGATCCCCAGATGATGATCGGCATGGGCAGCAGGGCCATCCAGGCGACGGACGGCGCGACCAGGAAGAACATGCCGCCAATGACCACGACGGTGGTAATCACCTGGATGATGCTGTTGGCGCCGTCGTCAAGGAAGCGCTCTAGCTGATTGATGTCGTCATTCATGATGGACATCAGCCCGCCGGTGCTCTGATCCTCGAAGTACGCCAGCTCCAGGTTCTGCACATGATCGTAGGTCTCGATGCGCAGGTCATGTTCGATTGACTGGGCCAGGTTTCGCCAGATAATCTTGTGGATATACTCGAATACCGATTCAAGCACCCAGATCACAACGGTGACCCCGGCCAGAGCCAGCAGCTGCTGCTCCGTGTCAATGATGCCCAGCTGCGCAAAGAACGAGTTCTCCCGTTGCACGACAATGTCCACCGCTGCCCCAATCAGGGCGGGGGGGGCAAGGTCGACTGTTTTGTTCAGCACAGAGAACAGGCTGGCGAAAATAACGCGGCGGCGATACTGGGTTGCATAGCTGAATAACCGGATTAGGGGGTGCCTGTTGGGTTGATGAGGTGCCATGATCCATTCTGCTTGCGTGAAGGCCGACAAGGCTTGAAATTTTAGCGTATTCCGCTGGGATATACTAGCAGCCTTAATCTTCGAATTCAGGTGATGGGGGCAGGGGCATGATCTACTATGTTGGCATCGATGGCGGGGGCAGCAACCTGCGCGTGGTGATCACCGATGAGGCGCTCAGGGTGGTGGCCGGGGCGCAGGATGAAACCGCCAACCCGAGCACGGTGGGCCGTCCGGCTGCTGCCCGGCGCGTGGTGGGGGCGGTGCGGGCAGCGCTGGAGCAGGCCGGGTTAGCCGCTGCGCAGATCGCCGGGGCCGGGATCGGTATTGCGGGGGCATCGGGGGAATATGCGGCGGACTGGCTGCAGCAGGTTGTTCATGAGGCGCTGCCGGACACGCTGTGTGTCCCCAGCTCGGATATGGAGATCGCACTGGTGGGGGCGCATGGCGCGCGCCGGGGGGTGCTGGTGCTGGCCGGGACAGGGAGTGTCGCGCTGGCCGTTGATCAGCAGGGCCGCCAGGCGCGCGCGGGTGGCTGGGGCTATCTCCTCGGTGACGAGGGCAGCGGGTACTGGCTGGGGCTGGAGGCGCTGCGGGCGATCACGCGAGCAGCCGATGGGCGCGGGCCAGCTACGATGCTGGCCGGGAGTGTGCTGGATAGCCTCGCGCTGCCTGGTGTGCAGGCGATCACGCTCTGGCTCTACGCGCCGGGTGAGCTGCGCACGCGTGATGTGGCGCGGCTGGCGCCGCTGGTCTGTGCCTGCGCCGAGGAGGGCGATCCGGTGGCCGGGGAAATCATCCACAGGGCGGCGGCGGAACTGGCCCTGCTGCGCGATACCGTGGTTGCCCGGCTGGGCCTGGAAGACGCGCCGGTTGCCTTTGCCGGGGGGCTGCTCACGGAGCGGACTGCGCTGCAGGTGGCGCTGTGCGCGGCCTTGGGGCTTGCTTCCGCCCCCGTAGCGCAGTATCCGCCCGTGGTCGGCGCGGCGCTGCTGGCGCGGCTTGCAGTGGAGGGCTGAGCCAGGCGTCAGGGGCCGGGCTGGCGCAGGTAACGGGCACGAGTGGCGCGCGTGCTTTCCAGCGCTTCATCAGGCAGCAGGCGCCACAGGTCAGCCGCGGTCGCGATCTGGCCATTCATCTCCGCCGCGTAGGCCTGAAGCCAGTCAAAGTACGCCTCGGTGCCGATCGCCTGGCGGAGGTCGTGCATCAGCCGGGCGCCCTGCAAATACGTGCCGTTGATGTACGAGCGTCGATCGTCGTACTCGTAAACGGTCAGGTCGATATAGCCGGTGGGCGTGAAGCCATCTACCCGGAAGCCCCACCACCAGTCGGTCAGGCCGGGGTAATTTTCCTGCAGAAAGACGTACTCATTGTACGTACACAGGGCTTCATCCAGCCAGGGTTCGCGGCCCTGGTCGCTGCCAACCTGAAGATACCACCACTGGTGCGCGACTTCGTGCGCTGTGATCAGGGTCAGGTAGGCAGCCGGATCCCCTGTATAGCTGTGAAACCACTCACCGCCGACAAATACCAGCCCGCTGAACTCCATGCCGTCAGGGAACACGCTCTGCGCCACGACCAGGCGCTCGTACGGGTAGGGGCCATACAGCCCGGTGTACAGCTCCAGCGCCTGCGATGCGGTGAGCAGGGCATGGGCGGGCGCATCAGGCATGCCCTCGCCCGGCTGGGCATCGTTGAGCGTGTACAGCTCAACCGTGATTCCGTCCCGGGTGGTTGTCGTCTGGCTGTGATATTCGGGTGACATCGTGATCACGATGTCACGCGCCTGCCGGAGCGAGAAGGCCCACGGCCCGCCGGTCTGGTGCTGTTCTCCCGGCCCGACCACCACCAGGCCCTCTGGCTCATTGCGAAGATACAGGCGGACGGTGTAATCAGCGGCGGGGGTAACCGTTTGCTCACCGATGTTGACCAGCGGCGGGGTGAGCCATTCGCCCGCATGGAAATGCGCAATCACCGGGGTCCACAACCCCAGATTGACCTGTGTCTCGCTGTAGCCCAGGAAGCCATGCCGGGGGAAAGGGCGGCTGCCAATAAGCGGCAGCTTGAGGGTGTAGGCCAGCCGGAGAGTCTGTGCGCAGCCGGTCTCCAGCGAATCTGGCAGGGGGACGACAAGCCGAACGCCCTCAAGGAGCGCCGGTGGCTGGGCTGTGGTGCTGCCAGGGAGCGTGATGCTTTCGAGGGTGAAAAGCCCGGCCTGCCGGTTTGGGGGAACGTGCAATACCAGGGAGTCAAGTGCTGTGTCGTGCGGGTTGGTGTACGTGATGCGCTGGATCACGCTGGCCTGATGCGCCGCATAATCATACACGGCTTCGATGTCATACAGGATGGGTGGCGTATCCGCTGACGGATCGCAGGCCGGCTCAGGGGATGAGTCTGGCGCTTCCTGGTGATGGGGTGTGTCTTCGGCTGCAACGTCGGCAGCGGGAGATGCGTATAAGGTGATAGCAGTCGTGGTTGGTGCGGGCGGCAAGGCCGTAACCGGGGCGGCGGAGGGCAGACAGGCCACGCACAGGCTGAGGCTGAGTAGGCTTGAGAGAAGGGGCAGTCGGATCGTTTTCATGGCGGAGATCATACCACCGGTGAACGGGGCCGCCAACGCAGAACTCCCGGCAGGCAGCGAGGGAGCGCGCACCGGGAGTTCTTGCCAAAGGAGGAGACAGAAATGCGGCGCATTTACTATCTGCACTCATAATAACAGCGCCGCCGCTGGCGCTGTAGTGCCTAAGCGCCCATCCTCACATGATAACCGTCACAGCAGCCGGAGGTTGGCGCTTGTGGAAGTTTGTCTGAACGGCTAGAATGGCGCCAATCATGCACATCCTGGCGCATCTGAACGGGTTGCCAGGTGTTTTATGGGTGGCGCAGAAATCTGCGGGTTTAGAGCATTTATCAAGGGGAGCGACCGGATGGCGCAGATCAGTAACAAGATTACCAGCCTGGTGCGGCTGAGCCGCTGGAAAGAATATGTACCCTTTACGGTACCGCTGACGGTATTCGCCGCGCTGCTGACGCGGCAGGCGCTGGACTGGCGCCTGATCGCAATCACCATTGCGAATATCCTGGCGGTTGCCTATGCCTTTATGATTAATGATATTGAAGATGCCCCGGATGATTCCGTGGATCCGGCACGGGCGGCTCGCAATCCGATTGCGATGGGCGAGCTTTCGTCCCGTTCGGGCTGGGTGGCCTCAGGCGCGGTGGCCCTGCTGGCGCTGGTGCTGTACGCGGTTGGCGGGTGGTGGGTGCTGGGCATCGGCGTGCTCACGGTGCTGCTCTCGCATCTCTACTCCTGGAAGCCTGTGCGCCTTAAGGCATGGCCTGTGGCGGATGTCACCTCACATTCCCTTATGCTCAGCGGGCTGCTGTTCCTTGCCGGATATTTTACGTATGACTTCAACCCCGGCTGGGTGTGGCTGATCATGCTGGCTTTCACGCTCGTGTCGATTTATGGGCAGCTTTATAACCAGCTGCGTGATTATGAGATGGACAAGACGGCAGGGCTGCATAACACGGCCATCATCGTGGGCGAACGGATCACCCGCCTTCTGATGTACCTGTGCGTAGGGCTGGCGATCGTATTCTTTCTGGCGGCGTTCGCACTTGGCGTTCTGCCCATCTGGCTGCCTTTCTTCGGCGTGACGGTCTTTGTGCTGGTGATGCTGCTGTACCGCCCTGGCAAGGATATGCGTGGGAGTACTGTGGCTGATACAAGCGGGAACATCCAGATCCAGTTCCTGATCACGGCCAACGCGACCGTGGCCTGCTGGCTGGTGCTCGCGCTGTTCTTTGCCTAGCCTGTTCACAGGATTTTCCCTGGCAGAACAAAGCACCTTGCCCGGCGGGGCGGGGTGCTTTTTGCTATCCGCCTGTTCACGCGGGGTTGTGGGACGCGGCGCAGGGCGAGATTGGCATTGTGGTTCCCTTGCCACTACAATTAGGGTGCCAATTACTGAGAATGAATGCGGATGCATATGAGCGTCAAGATCCTGATCGTAGATGACACGCCAGATACCATCCAGATGCTCACCGTTTGGCTGCAGGGTGATGGCTACGAGCCGATAGTCGTCAGTGATACCAGCGCTGTGCTGGAAGTGACCAGGGCCGAAAGGCCTGCGCTGATCCTGATTGACACCCACCTGCCAAACAAGGATGGGATTGTTACGGCCCGCGAGCTGCGCCATGACCCGGTGACCGCTGACATTCCGATTGTGCTGCTGACCTCGAACAACCCCGTGGTGGCTCGTACCCAGGTCATCATGACCGGTGCGGCTGATTACATCACCAAGCCCATAAACCTGCGTAAGCTGAGCCAGCGGGTGCGGGCGGTGCTGGCGCTGGACGGCCAGCTGGCGGTGGATACAACGCGTTTCCTGGATGAAGCCGTGTATGCGGCGCTGGACATGGTGCCCTGCCAGCTGGCATGGCTGTTTGTGGCTGATGCGGATAACTATGTCCTGGAGAGCCGTTCAATTGCCTCCCAGGGCGGCGCCAGCAGTATTCAGAAGCTGGTGGACCACATGGGCATTGATGTGCAGACATTTCAGATGCCCGTGATCGCCAATGGCAACCCGATTGCAGCTGTGGTGCGGACACGCTGTGGTGTGACCAACCTGGCGGTTGAGCAGCTTGCCGACCAGCCGGGTATGCAGCTCTTCTTTCAGGGGATTCACGCGCTTGGGATTCGTTACCTGAACGCGATTCCGCTCCAGGTTGGGCGGCGGATGGTGGGCGTACTGGTGCTGGGCCATGCCGAACGGCAGGAGCTTGATCCCGGCGTCTGGCGGGTGATCACGGCGCTGAGCGGCCAGGCGGCTATTGCTCTGGATTACCACCAGGTCGCCGGGCATCTGGCTGACCAGGAAGAGATGATGAAGGCCGAGCACGCCTTCCTGACCACGGTGCTGGACACGATGGGCGATGCGCTGATCGTCATTGGTGAGTTTGGCGAAATTGAATATGTGAACAACCGTCTGCTGCGCGTGACCGGCTATACCCGTGATGAACTGACCGGTCAGCGCGTGGAGCTGTTGTTTCATCCGGATGATCGGCAGGCATTCGTGTACGGCCTTCTGCACGAGCGTGGCTCCACAATGAAGTTTGACCAGCGCCTGTATACCAAATCCGGTGAAGTGATCCCGGTGTTGTTGTCGCGGTCATCTTTTGCCCGTATCGATCCCGAGGCGGGCCAGCAGGTGCTGGTGCTGAGCGACCTGACGGTGCAGAAGTCCCGCGAGGAAGCGCTGGAGCGTTACAGCCAGCAGCTGCAGGCGTTGAATCAGGCCGCCGAAGCGATTTCATCCTCGCTGTCTCCCCAGGACGTTATTCAGGAGATCCTTAACTCGGCGGTGGATACCGTCAATGCGCAGGGGGCGTCTGTGCTGCTGCGCAGCACGGAGAACGCGAATGAGCTGGTGTTTGCGGCGACAGTCGGGCCGAAGGCTGACCGGCTCAGAGGCATGAGCATTCCGCTTGATCGGGGCATTGCGGGCTGGGTGGTGCGTGAGGCCCGGAGCCAGCTGGTGGAAGATACCTCCCTGGACGACCGCTTCTATGTGGATGTCGACCACAGTTCCGGTCTGACGACACACTCCATCGTTGCCGTACCGCTGATCGTGACGGATCAGGTTATCGGGGTGCTGGAAGTGGTCAACAAAAAGGTGGGCGTGTTTGACCATGTCGACGTTGACCTGCTGGAGAGCATCGCCGGAACGGCCGCCGTCGCCATCGAAAACGCCCGCCTGTTTGAACAGACGCGGCGGCGCCTGAACGACCTGGGGACGCTGCTGGATGCGAGTGCGGCTGTCTCATCAACCCTGGACTTTGGCAGCGTGCTGGAGCTGATTGCGCGACGCTTGCTGGATGCGCTGCGGGTAGAGCGCTGCCAGATCACGGCCTGGGACCGGGGCACCAATGTGCTTGAATCCCTGGCCGAGGTCGCCGATGCGTACTGGCCGCTGCACAAGGGGCCGGTGACACACCTGATTGACCGGCCTGTCCGGCTGCGCGTGCTGGAGACCGGCCAGCACGAGGTTATCACGCTGCAGAATCCGGCATGTGACCCGGTTGAGCGTGAAACCCTGGTGACGATCGGGCAGAAAGCCGGGCTGTTCCTGCCCCTGGTGATTCGGCGTAAGGTCGTGGGCCTGGTGCAGGTGTACAACGGCCTGAACGAGGCCGGATTTACAGCTACTGATATTGAGCATGTGCAGCGAATTCTGCGCAGCTGGGTGCTGCATCTTGAGAAGAATCCAGCCCTGGTCTGGCATGATCATAAGCCGCTGACCGATCTTTCTAACCTGTTGCAGGCGGTGCCGGGTGTGATGTGGGTGGCCGTTGAATTGTGGCGTTCGGAGGCGAACGAACTGCAGCGGCTGCGGGAAACGGGCTTCGCCCTGTGGACTGAGCAGGGGGGGATCCAGCACAACCTTGATGACTACCCCACGACCAAGCGTGTGCTCACGATCGCCCAGCCCCGGGTGGTGGAGCGCGCCTCGCTTGAGAATGACCCGCTGGAGCAGTTGTTCCTGACAGAAGCGGGAGGGGAAGTGTGCCTGATGGCTCCGCTCCTCATTCGCGGGCAGCCGGAAGGTCTGGTGAAGCTGATCGATTCGGATGTGCGGCGCGGTTTTGATGCGGAGCAGATTTCACTGTGTCAGGGAATCGCCAACGTGGTGGGCAACGCCATGGAGAACGCGAATCTGTACCAGAGCCTTGAACGCCGTGCTGCCGCGCTGGAATCGGCCTATGCCGAGCTGAAGCAGGCGGACCTGCTGAAGGAAGATCTGCTGCAGAACCTGTCGCATGAGATCCAGACGCCGCTGCTGCATGTGCTGGGCTATATCGAGCTGATGTACAACGAAGCCTTTGGGCCGCTGAATGCCGAGCAGCGTGAAAAGATGGCGTTTGTGCTGGAGCGCGCCCATCACCTTTCGGAGCTGGCGAAGAACATCATTACCATGCAGGGGCTTCAGGCCGAGCAGCTGGATATCCGGGAGGCGACGCTGGAAGAGGTGCTGCCGCGGGCAGTCAGCGCGGTGGAGCAGGTGGCGGCGCGGCGTGGCATCACGATCAAGGTCAGCGTGCCCGAGTCAGTGCCCAGGGTCATGGCCGATCCTGCCCAGCTATCTACAGCGGTGGAGCACCTGCTTGACAACGCGATTAAATTCAGCCCCAGTGGAAAGCCGGTTGAGCTTTCGGTACGGGTGCGCGAGGCCGTCGTTGAGATCTCTGTGCAGGACTATGGCATGGGCATCCCCAAGGAATATCACGGGCATATCTTCAAGCGCTTTTTCCAGGTGGACAGCGGCGCTTCACGAAAATTCGGTGGGGCAGGGTTGGGGCTAGCAATTGTGCAGGAGATTATCAGCCTGCACGGCGGGCGGGTGTGGGTGGAGAGCGAGCCGGGCGAGGGGAGCGCTTTCCATTTCACCATCCCCCGCGCCACCGCCGTGTCACTGGATGATTACTATACGCCGACCAGTATGCAGGCTGAGTAGGATTTGCGCCGCGTTCACGCACAGGGGTTCAAAATGCCAGCAATACATCAGATCATGAATAACGCGTATGTCATCTTCTCGTTCATTCTGGGGGGATGGTGCATCCTGAAGCTGATGCGGGACGAAACACTGGATGATGGCCAGTTCTGGGGGGCGGTGGCAGCCAATACCATCCTGGCGGCTGCCATCCTGCTGTGGGCGGTGGTCATGGTGCTGATGGGCATCCGGCCAAACCGTATGCTGACGTACTTCCTGTATGCCATCTACTTTGTGATTGTGCTGCCGGGCACGTTTTCGCTGCTGCGCGGCCGGGATGACCGCATGGCGGTGATCATCTTCGGGATCGTCACTGTTTTCTCCGGTGCGGCGGCAACGCGCGTGCCATATCTGGTGCTGCCCTGGCTGACAGGCTCATAACCCGCGGCTGTGCTGGCGAAGGGCAGCCTTTCTCGGCCCCTGAGAACCGCTATAATGAAGATGCTAATTGGGGTGCACCTCCGTGGGGATGTGCGAGTTCTGCCTGGCGCCTGGAGTTGCAAGGGAGCAGCGTGTGAAGCTGATTCTGACGCATGAGAACGCTGACTTTGACGCGATTGCGGCACAGCTGGCTGCTCATAAGCTGCAGCCCGAAGCACTCCCCGTGCTTCCCCGGCGCATCAACCACAATGTGCGCGATTTCCTGAACCTGTACCGCAGCGCGCTCCCGCATGTGGAAGTGCGCGACCTTCCCAGGGCGGAGGTCGAGGCGGTGACGGTAGTGGATACCCAGAGCGTGGTTACTGTGAAGGGCATGCGCCCCCGCACGCCGGCCCAGATCATCGATCATCACCCCCCTAACGATCCGCTGCCGGCGCACCATACGTTTTCCGGGGAGCAGGTCGGCGCGACGACGACGCTGCTGGTGGAGCAGATCACGGCCGGCAGTATCGCCCTGACGCCGATTGAGGCCACGCTGCTCATGCTGGGGATCTACGAAGACACCGGGTCGCTGCTGTATGGGACTACGACCGCACGGGATATTGCCGCGGCGAGCTGGCTGGTGCAGCAGGGCGCCGATCTGGATGTCGTCCGGCGATTCTTGCAGCACCCCCTGAATCAGGAGCAGCTCGATCTGTATGACCTGCTGCTGAAGAACGCCGACGTGGTGGAGATCCACGGGCATCCGGTAGCGATCACCCAGGCCGCCCTGCCGGAGAACATCGACCAGATTTCAACTGTGGCGCACAAGCTGCGCGAACTGCTGGAGCCCAGCGCCCTGTTCATGCTGGTTCAGATGGGCGGACGTTTGCAGGTGGTGGCGCGCAGCACGGTGGATGAGATCGATGTGGGCCTTATTGCCGAGAAGCTGGGTGGCGGTGGACACCGACGCGCGGCCGCCGCGTTGATTGAGGATGCCGATCTGGACCAGGTGCGGGCGCAGCTTGAACAATTGCTGCAGGAGCTTGTGCAGCCGTCTGTCATGGTGGCTGACCTGATGTCGCAGGGGCGCGTGCGCACGGTATCGCCGACTCTGCCGGTGCAGGCCATCGCCCGTGAGATGCAGCGCAGCGGGCATGAAGGCTACCCGGTAGTGGCGGATGGCAAGATAGTCGGCCTGCTGACCCGCCACGCGGTTGACAGGGCTATGGCGCACCACCTGGGGACGATGACCGTGGCCCAGGTGATGGAGGCCGGGCGCGTATTTGTGCATCCGGAGGATTCGATCCGCCAGGTGCAGCAGCAGATGATGCGTTCCGGCTGGGGGCAGATTCCGGTCGTTGATGAGGCCGGCACCCTGGTGGGGATTGTCACGCGTACGGACCTGATCAAACAGTGGGGGCAGCCCGAGAACGGTATTTCCCGGCGGCATGAGATCACTCAGCGGCTGGAAAGTGCCTTTTCGCCTGGCCTGCTGGCCCTGGTGCGGGCGGTGAGCGCCCAGGCGCAGGCGATGAATGTCGGGCTGTACTGTGTTGGCGGGTTCGTGCGGGACCTGCTGCTGGGCCGTCCCACGAGCGATATTGATCTGGTGGTGGAGGGTAATGCCATTGTGCTGGTCGAGCAGCTGGTGGCGCGCTTTGGCGGTACCATGCGCAAGCACCAGCGCTTTGGCACGGCAACCTGGATTCTGGATGAGCGCATCGGGGAGCGTTTTGGCGCCGCCCCGGACTGGCCGGAAACGCTGGATTTCGTGACGGCACGTAACGAGTTCTATGAGAATCCATCCGCGCTGCCTACGGTGGAGCAGGGCTCAATCAAGCTGGACCTGCACCGCCGCGACTTCTCGATCAACACGCTCGCGATCCGGCTCGCCCCGGAACCGTTCGGCCAGCTGCTGGATTTCTGGGGTGGGGAGCGAGACCTGCGCGCCGGCCGGGTCCGCGTGTTGCACAGCCTGAGCTTCATCGATGACCCGACGCGCATTCTGCGGGCGATCCGGTTTGAGCAGCGTTTCGGGTTCCACATTGAAGAACGCACACTGGGGTTGATCGAGCCGGCGCTGCCGCTGCTGGAACGGATCACGGGGCCGCGCCTGCGCCATGAGCTGGAGCTCATCCTGGCTGAGGAACGGCCTGAAACCGTGCTTATGCGGTTGCAGGCGCTGGGGGTGCTGCCGGTAATTCAGGCGGATCTGAAGGTCGATGCCTGGCTGTGCGCCGCTTACGAGGCTGCACGGCATATGCGCCGCAAGCCGGACTGGATGCCCGGCGGAGTGATCCTGGATCGGGAAGACTGGCTGCTGGTGCTCTTTGTGATCATGTGCTGCCGCCTGGACGCAGAAGAGGCCCGCTGGCTGTGCCGCCGCCTGCAGGTGCGGCGCAGGACCCTGGACGAGGTGCTGGCCGGCGTGAGGACGTACCGGCAGCGGCTGCCAGCCCTCGCGGAGGACGTGCCGCCCAGCGTGGCGGTGCGCCAGCTTGAGCCGCTGAGCCAGCTTGGTTTGCTGGTGGCCTGGGTGATCGCTTCCACCCACACGGCCCGCGCCCAGATTGTCCGGTACGCCCAGGAGTGGCAGGCCATGCGCCAGGTGACAACCGGTGACGATTTGCGCGCAATAGGTGTGCCAACCGGGCCTGCCTATGGCCGGATTCTCAGCCATCTGCGGAATGCATGGTTGGATGGCCGGGTTACTTCGGCGGAGGCGGAGCAGTCGCTGCTGGAGCGGCTGGTGGCTGAGGGGTGGGGGGATGACGACGAAGCATAGCCCGCCGCCATCGGGTTCGCCACTATCTGGCCTGGCGACATTTGATGTGACCTGCGCCGTTGAGCTGCGCCTGGCCACCGGGCATGACCTGGAAAAGCTGGAGTGGTACGGGCAGTATACACATTTCCGCAAGCTGTTCGCCCGAACGTACGAGGATCAGCAGCAGGGCAGGCGGCTGATGCTGCTGGCCGTGGTCAATGATTTCCCGATCGGGCAGATCTTTATCCACCTCAACGATGCGGAGGCAGAACCGCGTTTTCGCCAGAGGCGCGGCTATGTCTACTCGCTGCGGGTTATGGATCCATTCCGAGGTCATGGGATTGGCACGCGCCTGATTCAGCATGCTGAGCAGTTGTTGCAGGAACGGGGATACCGTTGGGTGCTGATCGCGGTGGCCAAGACCAATCATGGAGCGCGCGCATTGTACGAGCGGCTGGGCTACGTGGTGTATGCGGCCGACCCGGGCCGCTGGTCTTATGTGGATCATCAGGGCCGGGTGCAGCAGGTCGAGGAGCCGTCCTGGATGCTTCAGAAACGGCTGCGGATAACAGGAGGATAAGGCATGGTGAGACAAGTATTCCAGCGCGGGGCAGAACCCGATGATGCGGCCAGTGCGCCGGCTGAGCGGGTGGTATGGGATGTGCGTCGTGGCCTGCTGATCGTGCATGCGCTGCTGGTGCTGCTGGCTGTGGGTTTCGCCCTGCGGGTGGAGACACCCCTGCCCACCCTCCTGGCCGACCAGTGGCCCGTGATTCTGATCATCGCTGGTGGGGCGCTCCTGCTCTCTGGGCTGGTGGCAGCCCGCGCGGTGGGCGTGCTGCTGGGGCCGGCGCTGGTGGCCCTGGGGCTGGTCTCCATGCTGGCCGGCCAGGAGGCGCTGGCCGTTCAGCCGGCGTTTGTCGGCGGCGCGCTCCTCCTGGCGCTGGCCCTGGCAGTCGTGCTGCGTGGCGTGTCTTTCGCCCGGTAGCAGGGAGCGCCAGTCTACTGCGCGGCGCGCATTGCCTGATCCAGATCGGCGATGATGTCTTCGACGTCTTCCAGCCCGACAGAAAGCCGCACCATGCCGTCGGTGATGCCCATGCGGGCCCGTTCCTCCGGCGGAACCTTGAAGTGCATCATGCTGGCGGGGTGCGCGATGAGGGTATCCGCCGATCCGAGGCTGACCGCCAGCGTGCACAGCCGGACGGCGTCCATCATCTTTTCCCCGGCAGCATACCCACCCTTCAGCTCAAATGACAGCATCGCGCCAAACGCGTCCATCTGGCGGCAGGCCAGGTCGTACTGCGGGAAGCTCTCCAGCCCGGGGTAGTGGACCTGCGCGACGGCGGGATGATCGGCCAGGAACCGGGCGACCGCCAGCCCGTTGTCACAGTGGCGCGCCATCCGCAGGTGGAAGGTTTTAAGGCCCTGCCCGGTCAGCCACGCGTCCATCGGCCCGGCCACAGCCCCGCCGATGTGCAGCGCGGGCAGCAGGTGATCGTGGTAGAGCGTTTCATCGGTTGTCAGTATCACGCCCCCCACCACCGTGCCATGCCCGGTCAGGTATTTTGTGGTGCTGTGGATCACGAGGTCTGCGCCCAGCTCAAAGGGGCGCTGCTGATAGGGGGAGGCAAACGTGTTATCCACCACGACCAGGGCGCCCGCGGCGTGGGCGCGCTCCACCACACCGCGAATATCGGTGAGCGCCATTGTGGGGTTGACCGGCGTTTCGATGTACACCAGCCGAACACCATCATGCCGGGCAAGGACGTGATCCAGTGAGTCGAGATCGCTGCCGTCAAACGTGCCGCAGACGATCCCGAATCGGGTGACAAAGTCATGCAGCAAGGTATGGGTCGCCCCATAGAGCGCCTGCTGGCTTAGCAGGATGTCTCCCTGCCGCAGCAGCCCGGCCAGCAGGGTGCTGATCGCGGCCATGCCGGAACCGGCCATCAGCGCAAACGGGCGGGTGGCGAGATTAAGGCCCTCCAGGGCGGCGATGGTGTTCGCCGTCGCCTGCACATTGGGGTTGCTGAGTCGCCCGTAAATGTACCCGTCTTCTTCCTCACGCCACAGCGCCTGCCCATGTGCCACGCTGTCAAAGCGGTAGGTGGAGGACTGGTAGATCGGCATCACATGGGCGTGTGTCCGGTTAGCCGAATCGCCGCCATGCACCGCCAGCGTACCCAGCCGCGCGCGTTTTGAGGCCATTGTTTGCTCCCATTCTGGTTAGCACCTGCCACGCTGCGCATAAGCATACCCCTCCGGCGGCAGGAGTGAAACAGTCGAACGGGAGAATCAGGTCAGCATCTGGTCGATAGCCTGGGTGAGCTGATCCAGGTTCTGCACCTGAAAGACCTGATCGCAGTAGGGCAGGTAGTGCGGCATGTCGCTGTCCCCCGTGCCCCACAGCCCGGGGAACTCAGGGTTCAGCCACACGACTTTGCGCGCCCGGCTGCCGATCTTGCGGAATACTTCCAGCGCGGGATCGTTGTAGTTGTTGCGGGCGTCGCCCAGAACGATGAACGTCGTGCGGCTGTCGAGCGCATCCATGTACTCGGCCTCAAACTGGCGCAGGCTGTGCCCGAGATCGGTGCTGTAATGGCCGGGTGGCATTTTGGTGAGGATGGTGGTAATCGCCTGGTCGATGGATCGGGAGGTGAGATCGTCGGTCACGTCCTCCAGATGATCGATAAACGCAAAGCTGCGCGTTTTCTGAACCTGGTCCTGAAGCGCATAAAGCAGGCGCAGGAAGAACTCAGCCACCGGGCGCATGGAGGTGCTGATATCCAGGATCACGACGAGGCGGGGTTTGCGGCGGCGCTGTTTCAGGTGGATTTCGAATGGCACGTTGGCATAGCGCAGGTTCGCCCGCAGGGTGGCCTTGGCATCGATCTTGCCCTTTTTGCCGCGTTTGTAGCGCAGCGCGGCCTGGCTGCGCAGACGGGCCGCCAGCCGCCGGATTTCATCCCGCAGCCGGTCCATATCCTGCGCATTGAGCGATTCAAAGGGGCGCTGCATGAGGTCAGCGACCGGCTTTTCTCGCCGGGTGTGTTCCGCCAGCCGGTCCAGCGTGTGCATCCCGGCGTGCTGGCTGATCTGTTCCTGCAGGGCGGCGGCGTTATCAGCGGCCTGCGCCTTAAGCTGTTCCAGCGCGGCGGGGTCGATGCCCAGCTCGGCCAGCAGCTCCCACAGATGATCGAGCAGCTCCGCCAGTTGATCCATCCCCAGCAGGCGCTGCATGCGCCGGGCCTGGCGCTCCGCCTGGTATGCGGAAAATCCCGAGGTCATGGAGGACATGCCCGCCTGTTCCGCCAGCTGGTCAAGCTCCGCTTCGGTGGGCATGCGCCCGTTGAGGATGGCGTTAAGCAGGCGTTCCAGGTCGCGGGCCAGGTCTTCAAGCGCCTGCTGCATGGCCTGCCGGAGCATCTCCTGCTCATCCGGGCTAAGGTCTTCCAGCAGGTTTTGCATGGGCGGGATGCTGGTGCTGAAATACAGGGGGAACAACTCATCGAATGTTTCAAAGTCCCGCGCGTCCTTGATCAGGGTGGTGCGCAGCCCGGTCTGGAACAGGGCGCGCTCGAGCGCCCCGAGATGGGTGATGGCCTGCCAGGCATCCTGGCTCTCTGCGACTGAAATGCGCACTCCGGCGGCGCGCATGGCGGCGATGAATTTAGCGATACGTTCTTCCATGGCCGTTGCTCTCTCCGAGGTTAAATGCTCTGCGTGCACGGGCCAGGTCGGATTCGTACTTGAGCAGGACGGTGAGCGTGTTCTCCAGCACCTCACGATCCAGAACCCTGGCATTCAGCGTGAGCAGCGCGCGCGCCCAGTCAAGCGTTTCGCTCACGCTGGGGTTCTTGCGCAGGTCAAGCTGGCGCAGGTGCTGGACGGCCTCAACGGCCTGGCGCGCCAGTTCCGGCGCCAGGTCCGGCACCTTCAGGCGCACGATCTCCAGCTCCTCCTGCACGTCCGGATAGCCGATGTGGATGTACAGGCAGCGCCGCTTGAGGGCTTCGCTCAGCTCGCGGGTGTTGTTGCTCGTCAGGAATACGGCCGGGCGGTGTTTCGCGACAATCGTGCCCAGTTCGGGGATGCTCACCTGGAAGTCGCTCAGGATTTCGAGCAGGAACGCCTCGAATTCTGCATCAGAGCGATCAATCTCGTCGATCAGCAGCACGGAGGGGGTGTCGCTGTTGATCGCCTGCAGCAGCGGGCGCGGCAGCAGGAAACGCTCCGAGAAGAAGACGTCTTCCTCCTGTGCCAGCCGGTCAGCGGCTTCCGTTAAGGACTGGGCTTTGGCCAGCAGGTCGGAGAGCTTATCGCGCAGCAGTTGCGTGTAGAGCATCTGCTTGGCATATTCCCACTCGTATAGCGCCTTGCTTTCATCCAGGCCCTCGTAACACTGCAGCCGGACAAACGGGCGGCCCGTGGCGCCGGACCAGGCTTTGCTCAGCTCGGTCTTGCCCACGCCGGCGGGGCCTTCTGCCAGGATCGGTTTGCCCAGCTTCTGGGCCAGGAACAGCACGGTCGCGATTTCGTCTGTGGCGATGTACTGCTGGGCAGCCAGCGCCTGCTTGACTTCCTGCACTGAATCGAACATTCCCAGCCTCCTCAGGCTACCGGTAAAACAAAACGCCACCTGTTCTATGGTGGCATTGTACTAAAAAAGACTTTAGCTATCCAATTCTCTCAGGCTGTGCTTATCCTGGCCGGACGGGGAATGCCAGTACCGGCCGTTCTACGCTCAGCGTGACCGGCTGATGTGGTTCGAAGTAATCCAGCGGGCCGAGACGGGCGATCAGCTGCAGATCGTTGTGCAGCCTGATGCCGATCCGCTGGTCATGGCCGTAGAATTCCTGCCAGATAACCTGCCCCTGCGCTGCCCCATTGGCGGCTGCGGGCTGGTGAGTCTCCAGCCGGAGATTCTCCAACCGGAGATTCTCCGGCCTGATCAGCAGCTCTACCGGGCCGGATGCGGGTTGCTGCAGCGGCACCTGGCCCAGAACGCATTCGGCTGTTGTGCCGGAAGCGTGACCGGGGAGGAAGTTGGATTCCCCCACAAACGCGGCGACTGCCTGATCCACCGGGTGATGATACAACTGGTGCGGCGGCGCCATCTGGCGGATATGCCCGTCCAGCATGATCGCCACCTCGTCAGCCAGGCTGAGCGCCTCTTCCTGATCGTGGGTGACGAAGATGCAGGTTGTGCCATTGGTCCGCAGGATGGACTTGATCTCCGTGCGCACCTGGGTGCGCAGCGCCGTGTCAAGGTTGGAGAACGGCTCATCCAGCAGCAGGATCGCGGGCTGGGGCGCTAGCGCCCGCGCGAGCGCTACCCGCTGCTGCTGCCCACCGGAAAGCTCATGCGGCATGCGCCGTTCGTAGCCCGGCAGGCCGACCAGCGCCAGCATCTCCGCCACGCGCTGAGTCTTCTCCGGCTGGTCGCCGCGCAGCCCGAACGCGATATTCTGCTCCACAGTCATGTGCTGGAAAAGCGCGTATTCCTGAAAGACCATGCCGACGCGCCGCTTTTCCGGGGGAAGGGTGAAGTCGCGGCTGGCAACCGACTGGCCGTTGATGCGGATTGTCCCGCCATCTGGCTGATCGAAGCCGGCCACCAGCCGGAGCAGCGTGGTCTTGCCGCAACCGCTCGGCCCCAGCAGGGCGGTCAGGCTCCCGGAGCGGGCGCGCAGCGATACATCTTGCAGGGCGGTAACCGGCCCGAAGGATTTGGAGATATGCTCACATTCAAGCGTATAGTGCATGGCGTTCTAGGTGGTTAGCAGCTTTCTACAGGCCAAGATGAAAACCGGCGGCCGTCAGGATGACGAATAATGCCCCGTACCCCAGTTCCTGGAATCCAATGACTTTGGCCGGGGTTGTCTGGTGTTCTGGCCGCAGCCCGGCCAGGGCGCGCGCCAGCAGGATGATCAGGGCGGTGACTGCGAGAACGGGCCAGGCGCCGACAAGCGCGAAGGCGATGCCGATGCCCAGGCCAGCAATGTGGGCCAGCGTGGCCAGCCCAACCCGGGCCGGCTGGCCTTTGGCCAGGCGCAGCCGGGCGCGCACGTACAGAATCGCGGGGATAGCGCGCATTGCCAGCAGGAGTACCAGGCCAAGCGCTGGCAGGGTTGCCCAGCCACCTGCCAGCGTGATCATCGACGCGCTGGCGGCCAGGGCGACCGGCCCGGCCAGCTCTGGCAGCCAGTGGCGGCTGTCGCCCAGCAAGTCAAACCCGACCATGACCAGGGCGAACGGAATGGCGATGAGCAGCGGCTGCAGGATAACTGGCCCGGCGAGCGCGAAAGCGAGTGCATAGCTCACGCCAGCCAGCAGCCCATACCCGATCACAAAACGCTCGGCCGCCCGCGTACGGTTGAAGCGCCGTCCGCGCTTCCAGTCGGTGGCGGTGAGGCGCAGCGGATGGCGCAGCAGGAAGATGGCGACCGTTGTCAGCGCGAGCAGCAGCCCGGCCCATGTAGGGGCCAGCAGCAGCCCCAGCAGCAGCGGCTCAAGCAGGAATCCCCAGCCCCCATGTTCCGAGGGCAGGGCGACTGATTTTAGCGGTGGGCGCTTGGCAGGAGTATGGGCGGTGGTCGTCACGATACCGTTCCTTCTGTGGGTTCAGCCTCAATCTTTCTTTCCCGGGGCAATATACCATAGATGCGCGGGTGAGCGTTAGGGCGCATTCCTGGCAGAGTCTTTTAGCACAAGCCCCAGCGAAAGCAGCGATACCAGGATGAGCAGCAGCGCGGGCAGGGCGATCTGGCTCATGTAGGCTTCATTCTGGGCCGTCCAGATCTGGGTGGCCAGGGTTTTGAAGCCGGTCGGGGCCAGCAGCAGCGTGGCCGGCAGCTCTTTCATCACGCTCAGGAACACCAGGGCCATGCCGCCCACGATCCCGGTTCTGATGAGGGGGAGCGTGATGCGCAGATTGACCTGCAGGCCAGAGTACCCCATGGATCGCCCGGCCTCCTCATAGCGGGGATTGATCTGGGTGAGCGCGCTGCGGGTGGCCCCGATGCTCAGCGGCAGGTAGCGCAGCATATAGCCAAAGATGAGTACGGGAAAGGTCTGGTACAGGGCGGGGGTGTACCGGGCCGCAAAAAAGACCAGGGCCAGGGCCACGACCAGGCCCGGCAGGCTGTTGCCAATATAGGCGACGTTGATCAGCCAGTTGTCAGCCCGGGTGTGGCGGCGCAGGGTGAGCAGCGCCAGGGGCAGCGCCATGACCCCCACCACCACGGCCGTGATCCCGCTGATGCTCACCGTGTTCAGGGCGGGGGCATCCAGCAGCGCGGTCAGCCCGATACTGCCGGATTGCAGGCCAGCAGCCAGCCACCCCAGCAGCACGACCAGGGGGATCACCAGCCCGATGCCGACGATTCCCAGCATGAGCAGGGTCACCGGAATCTGCCAGCGCCCCAGCGTGATCGGCCGGTGTTGCCGGGCGGTGGTGGCGCCACCGGCCCGGAAATTGCGGGTTCGCGCGGTGATCCTGCGCTCAAGCGCAACCAGTGCCAGCGCCAGCAACACCAGCACCAGCGCAAGAATAGCCGCCCGATTGCGGTCGAAGGAGCTGGTGTACTGCAGGTAGATCGCGCGGGTGAAGGCGTTGTAGCGCATCAGCGCCACCGCGCCGAAGTCACTCAGCGTATAGAGCGCGGACAGCAGCATGCCCGTGGCAATGGCCGGGCGAAGCTGGGGCAGGGTGATCCGCCAGAAGACCGACCGGCGGCCATGGCCGAGGCTGCGCGCCGATTCCTCGAGGGCTGGATCCATGTTGTGCAGGGCGGACCGCACCGGCAGCAGCACGTAGGGATACGTGCTCAGCGTGATGGTCAGCCAGGCGCCGGGCAGGCCGTAGATCGAGGGCAGGGCAGGGAGCCCCAGCGCGGCGCGCCAGCCCTGCAGGGTGCCATGAGGGCCGAGTACGGCGATATATGCGAGGGCGGCGATGAAGGAGGGAATGGCCAGAGGGACCAGACTGGCCACCAGCCAGAACTGCCGAAAGCGCAGGTCGGTGCGGGTGGTGATCCAGGCGACCGTGATGCCCAGACCGGCCGCGCTGATCGTCACACCACCGGCGAGCACGAGGCTGTTGGCCAGGACGGTCAGCATCCGTTCTGAGAACAGATACTCCAGACCGGCCTGGCCTGCACCCGCCGCCCGCAGCAGTAAATACCCCAGGGGCAGCAGGGTGGCCGTCGCTACAAGGGCAGCAAACATCCGGGGCAGCGAAAGCCCCTTCCAGGATGGCACATACCAGCGCGGCCGGGGAATGGTATGCTGCCGGGGCGGATGAATGGTCTGAAGCTGTTGCATAGTGAGTCCTCTGACGCGCAAAAAGACAGGTGGTGAGGGCAGCTAAGCCGGTGCGAACGGGGCTGCCCTCCAGAAAAAGGGATTAAGGCTTATCCGACAACGCCAGTCTCCAGCAGGAGGTCGAGTGTGGTTTGCAAATCTTCCAGATTGCTCAGATCGATGGCGGGCGCTTCGATTTCGGCCAGGGGAACAAGCCGTTCGTCCGTCGGGATGCCCTCCACCAGGGGGTATTCGAAGGTGTTTTCCGCAAAATAGGCCTGGGCCTGGCTGCCCAGCAGGTACAGGATCAGGCGCTGGGCCAGCCCGGGCGAATCGCTGGTATCCACAATACCCGCCCCCGCAATATTGATCAGGGCGCCCACGTCGCCGTTCGGGAAGAAGTGCAGGGCAACCGGCAGGTCAGGGTTGTCGTTCAGGTACGGGTAAAGGTAGTAGTGGTTAATCAGGCCAACGGTGATTTCGCCGTCGATCACGGCCTGCAGCACAGCCCGGTTGTTATCATAAGCCTGGGTGCCATTCCCTGCCATGGCGACCAGCCAGTCGCGGGTTGCGGAGTCGCCCAGCAGCACGCGCATGGCAGTCACATGCGCCTGGAACGATGCATTGGTTGGCGCCCAGCCGACCTGTCCCTGCCATTCATCTCCGGCCAGATCGAGGATGGAAGCAGGCAGATCGGCGGAAGCGATGCGTTCTGTGTTGTAGACCAGGACACGGGCTCGCCCGGACAGGCCGACCCACTGTTTTTCGGCTGATGTGAAAGCCGGTGGCACGCGCTCCAGGATGTCGGAAGGAAGGGGGAGCAAGCGCCCGGCAGCCGCCAGCGCACCGAGCGCGCCGGCATCCTGCGCGATGTAAACATCGGCCGGGCTGTTCGTCCCTTCTTCCAGGATGGTGGCGGCCATTTCGGCGGTCGCGCCGTATCGAACCTCGATCGCGATACCGGTTTCGGCTGTGAACTGGGCCAGGATCGGGCCAATCAGCCCTTCGCTGCGTCCCGAGTACACAACCAGCGTCTCCTGTGGCCCCTGGGCCAGGGCAGGGCTGAGCAGCCCAGGCAGCAGGGCCAAGAGCAGGGCGAAACCGAACAGTGGCAAGCGCTTCCTGAACATGAGGCATCCTTTCTGGATCGATGAAGCTCAGGGTGAGTCGATAATTCAAATACTCGTTATTGAGAATAATTCTCAGTAAGCGACATCATTTTATTGAGAATTATTCTCAATTTCAATACCGAAGTAGTGAATTGTGACAATCGGCTGCACACAAAGGGAGGGATGGCGCGCGTGTGAGGTGGAGATTACAGGGCCGCGGGGGGCGGCCCTGTGGGTGGCGGAAAATGGTCAGCCGGCGGCTTCGGCGCTGTCCGGCATCTCTTCGTTGAACCAGGCAATCAGCACGCGAAATATATCGCTCTCCGTGATGATGCCCACCACATGCCCGCTGTGATCCACCACCGGCAGCCCGCCGATCTTGTGATTGTACATGAGCTGGGCGGCGTCGCGGAGCGTGCTTTCCGGATGCACGGTGAGTGGCTCGCGGGTCATGACCTTCTCGACACGCAGCTTGGAGATCAGGTAGTTCAGTTCCCAGATATCCAGCGAGGTGGCGTCAGAAGGCTCCGCGCCAAGCACGTCAGAATACGAGAGGATGCCCACCAGAAGACCGTGGCTGTCCACGACGGGCAGGCGTCGAATGCCGCATTCTCGCATGAGCGCGGCGGCGTCTGGCAATTTGGTGTCAGGCGTGATCGTGGTGACTTCCGGGGTCATCCAGTCCTGTACGAGCAGGTTCTTCATCGCTACCTCGCCTTTCTCTGGAGCAAGTGTGTGCTGCTATACTCATTATTGATCGGGTTTAGCTGGCAGCAAAATCATCTGGCTGCATAACCTGGTAACAGCCGGCAAGTACGATCTGCAACCAGTAGCTGCAGCTCTCCCGTCATATCGCTGAGCCGTGGCGAACAGGAGTGGGTAATGGAATTTGACGTGACAATCATGCCGGAGCGGCTGGGCGACGTGCCGGCCCTCGCGCGCGAGATCGAGGCGCTGGGATTTGCCGGGTTGTGGACGACCGAGACCCGCCATGATCCGTTCCTGCCCCTGACACTGGCGGCCAGCGCTACCCGGCGCATCGCCCTGGGCACGGCGATTGCGGTGGCGTTCCCGCGCAGTCCGATGGTGACGGCTTACACCGCCTGGGACCTCGCCGCGCAGTCAGCGGGCCGGTTTCGGCTGGGGCTTGGCACGCAGATCAAGGCGCATATCCGACGCCGATTCAGCGCAACGTGGGGCCAGCCAGTGGCGCGATTGCGGGATTATGTGCAGGCGTTGCGCGTGATCTGGGCCGCGTGGCAGGCTGGAACGCCGCTTGATTACCGGGGCGAATTCTACCAGCACACGCTGATGACCCCGTTTTTTGCGCCGCCTGCGATTGAGCATCCCCACATCCCGATCTATCTGGCAGGCGTGAATCCAGGGCTGTGCCGCCTGGCCGGTGAGCTGGCGGATGGCTTCCACGTGCATCCATTCCACACCACGGCCTATTTGCGCCAGCAGATCCTGCCCGCGATTGAAGCCGGCGCCGCGGGCGCGGGTCGCAGCCGACAGGATGTCTCCCTGCACTGTGCGGTGTTTGTTGTGACCGGCGAGAACGAGGCGGAAATGCAGGCCGCTGCTCAGGCCGTCAGGCAGCAGATCGCGTTTTACGCCAGCACTTACAGCTACCGGGCGGTGCTGGCTGAGCATGGCTGGGAGGATCTCGGAGATGCGCTGGCGCTGATGGCGCGCGAAGGGCGCTGGGCTGAGATGGCGGCCAGCGTTTCCGATGCGATGCTGGAGGAATTCGCGGTGGTCGCCCCCGTTGGCGAACTGGCTGAGCAGGTCAAAGCGCGGTACGATGGTCTCCTGGATCGGGTAGGGTATTATCACCCGTTCGTCCCCGGTGAGCGTGAGTTGATGTGGCGACGGGCGCTGGCCGTTTTTGCGCACTGATTTGGCCCTTGCGGTGAGGAGAACTCGCACATGAATCCCCAGGAATACGCGGTGCAGCACCAGCAGCGTTTTTTGGATGAGCTGAAGGAACTGCTCTCAATCCCCAGTATCAGCACGCTGGCGGGCCACGCCGGTGATATCCGGCGCGCTGCAGAGTGGCTGGCCGGCCAGTTTTCGGCGCTGGGATTTGATGCCAGGTTATTTGAAACTGAGGGCCATCCGATTGTTTTTGCCGAGTGGCTGAAGGCCGGCGAGCAGGCCCCCACGGTGCTGGTGTATGGTCATTACGATGTTCAGCCGGTGGAGCCGCTGGCTGAGTGGCGGACGCCGCCATTTGAGCCGACCGTGGTGGATGGCAAGCTGTATGCGCGCGGCGCGTCAGATGACAAGGGGCAGGTGTTTGCGCACCTCAAGGCGATGGAAGCGCTGCTGCGGACTCAGGGTGAGCTGCCGGTGAACGTCAGGTTCATCATTGAAGGCGAGGAGGAAAACGGCTCCACCCACCTGTATCCGTTTATCGCGAGCCATGCTGATCTGCTGGCGGCGGATGTTGTGCTGGTTTCGGATACACATTCGCGCTCCCTGGAACAGCCGACTATCGTATATGCCCTGCGCGGCATGAGCTACATGGAGATCGAGGTATTTGGGGCCGACCATGATCTGCATTCCGGCACGTATGGCGGCGTGGTGCATAACCCGGCCCAGGCGCTGTGTGAAATCATCGCGCAGCTGCATGACGCGAATGGCACGATCACCGTGGGGGGCTTTTATGACCGTGTGCGGGCCCTGGACTCCGAGGAGCGGGCCGAGCTGGCGAAACTGCCCTACACTGAAGAAGAGTTGCGCCAGGAAACGGGCGCGGCCCGAGCCTGGGGAGAATCTGCCTACGCGCTGCATGAGCGAACGGGCGCGCGCCCCACGCTGGAGGTCAACGGGCTGGTCAGCGGGTGGACAGGCGAGGGGGCCAAGACCGTGCTGCCCGCCAGGGCGCTGGCGAAAGTGAGCTGCCGTCTGGTGGCCGATCAGGATCCGATCGAGATTTATGAGCTGGTGAAGGCGCATGTCGCGCAGATTACCCCGCCGACAGTCCGGTCGGAGGTGCGGCTGCTGCATCATGGTCGCGCGGTGATCGTGGATCGAGAGTCGCCCGTGATGCAGGCCGCTATTGAGGCCTATGAGGCAGGGTGGGGACATACCCCGGTCTTTACGCGGGAGGGTGGCTCGATCCCGATTGTGGCGGAGTTTCAGGCCAGGCTGGGCGTGCCGATTGTGCTGATGGGCTTTGGTTTGCCCGATGACGGCCTGCACGCCCCCAACGAGAAATTCACCCTTGAATGCCTGTGGCGCGGCATCGCCACGTCGATCAGCTTCTTTCAGAAGGTCGCAGCGCAGCAGTCGCGGGTATGAAGATTGGGGTAATCTCGGACATTCACGGTGACGCGACCGCGCTGGCCCTGGCGTTGGAGCGCCTTGATCGGACGCACCAGGTAGATCGGGTGGTGTGCGCCGGAGACCTGGTGGGGCGCGGCCCGGACCCCGAGGCGGTTGTGGCGGCGATTCGCGCCCGCAGCATCCCCACGGTGCAGGGGAATCATGACGCCTGGGCGTACAGCCTGGCGGCAGACCAGCGCAGCTTCCTGGCCGGGCTGCCCCTGGACTGGCGCGGGGAGTTTGCCGGGGTGCGCGTGTTCATGACGCACGGCAAGCCAGGGAATAACATGTGGGGGCTTTACCCCGAGCATATCAGCGGCGAGTTCGTGAACATCATGCTGGCAGAGCTGGAGGCTGAGGTGCTGATCACGGGGCATACGCACCAGCCGATGATGATCGCGGGTGAGGGATGCCTGATTGTCAACCCGGGATCGCTGTACCTGTTTCCCAGCGGCCGGCCATCGTCGGCAACCTATGGCGTGCTGAGCCTGCCGGAGAAACGCTTTGAGGTCTTCAGCCTGCTGGAGCCGGCCTGTATCCCCCTGAATTTGTAGAAGACAGAGGCATGGATATCATGTCGCCCCGGCGCGGTGAGGAGCCTGTTCATCACCGGCGCCGGGGCTTTCATTTACGGGGGCTGCAGGGCATAGAGGCTGAACTGCCTGCTGAACAGCGCCCGCCGTGGCGCGAATCCAGCGTCCTGCATGGCGGCGATCCACGGCGCAGTCGGCGCCCATTCTGGCGCCACAAAGTAGCGCGGCTGGGGGTCAGGCTGGGCCAGCGCGCCGCGGATGAGCTGTTCCGGGGTGGGATAGTACACGACGCGCTGCCACATATCAGGCGGCCGGTCCTGGCCGGTGTACCAGCCGAGTAGCCAGCCCGCCCAGTGATCATAGACGATCGTGCCGGGTGGCAGCGTATTAAGGTAAGCGGCCAGCGTCTCGATCCCGGCATGGCGTTCGCGCGCTGGCCGCAGCCATGCCGGATCGGTGCGGGCTGCCAGGCTGTGCGGGATGCCGGCGGCGAACACAAGCAGGCCGCCTGCTAGTATCAGGCGGATGGGCTTCGTCTGTGAATTGCTGTGGTAGAGCTGCGTGATAACCCGCGCTGCCAGGAGTGCCAGCAGCGCAGCCAGCAGGTGGGCATACCGCGGGTACAGGCTGAAGGCCACGAGGCCGTACAGCAGGCTGTAGCCGATGGTGTAGACCAGCCAGATCAGGTCGAAGGCATGGGCGCGCAGGCGGGCGTGCCGGTGTCTCACCGCGAAAAACAGCGCCCCGACCACGGCGAGTCCCAGGCCGCACCCCGTGCCGCTGGCGCTGCTCAGGAACTGCCCCCACAGCCGGAGGCGGGGCAGGACTTCATCCGATCTGATCAGGCGATCCGGGGCGTTGTTGGCCGCGCCCAGCACCCACCAGCCTACTTGCTGGTCAGGCCGGGCAATATCCCAGATGAAGGGCAGCGCACACACGACTCCATACACCACCACAAAACGCAGGATGTGTTTTGGTTGCGGACGGCTGGTGTTCAGGCCAAGCGCCAGCACAAGCGGGGCGTAGAGCAGGGCGGATTGTTTGGTGGCGAACGCCAGGCCCGCAAGCGCTCCGGCCACACCCCAGCGGCCATGGCTGACAGCCAGCAGCGCCAGGGCCATCCACAATGTGACCCCAGGATCGAGGAACACGGTGCCGGCATAGCTGATGTCGAGCGGGGACAGCGCCAGGAGGAGGGCGGCCAGGCTGGCGGTGAGCGCAGAGTGATACAGGCTGAGGGCCAGCCGCCACAGGGCGGCAATGGTCAGCAGGCTGGCGAACAGCCCTGGCAGGCGTGCGGCCCACGCGCTGGGCTGGCCAAACAGCTTGAAGCTCCCGGCCAGCACGTAGAAGCCCAGCGGCGGTTTGTCCACGGGGCTGCCGGCCAGCAGGGGGGCATTCTCATGGCTGATCTGGCGCCCATAGGTTGCGTAGAGGGCTTCGTCAACGTCAAGAGGCGCCGGCTGCCACACGGCAGGGGCGCGCAGCCATATCGCCAGCAGGAATATGAGCAGGCTGGCCCACAGCCGCGAGAGTTTTACAGGCCGCGCTGCCGGGGCAGGGGGCATCAGTCCGTGAAGCGGTACCGCAGCAGCGTCCAGGCTGCTTTGGGGGCGTCATGCCACTTGATCTTCTTGCCCTCATCCCATTCACGCCCGTTGTAGCTGATGGGGACTTCATAGATGCGATGCCCGCGTTTGAGCACCTTGGCCGTGATTTCGGGCTCCAGCTCAAAGCCGCGCGCGCGCAGGGGTATCTGCTGGACGACCTCCCGGCGAAAGACCTTGTAGCAGGTCTCCATGTCGGTCAGGATCGTGTTGTAGAGGACATTGGTCATCAGCGTGAGCATGCGGTTGGCGACCATGTTCCAAAAGAACATCGTTTTGGTGGGGCCGCCGCGGAAGCGTGAGCCATAAACGACTTTGGCGATGCCTTCGTGGATGGGGCGCAGCAGGGCCGGGTAATCACGCGGGTCATATTCCAGGTCGGCATCCTGGATCAGGACAATATCCCCCGTGGCGCTGGCAAAGCCGGTGCGCACCGCGGCCCCTTTGCCCTGGTTTCGCGCATGGTAAACCACGTTGACCAGCGGATCATCGTCGAAGATCTTGAGGATGGCGCGGGTGCCGTCCTGCGAGCCGTCATCGACGATGACGATCTCATGCGCCAGATTAACCGCCTTAACCCGCTTCACGATTTCCTGAATCGTCTGTTCCTCGTTATAGCAGGGGATGATGACCGATAACGTGAGTTCCTGGTTTTCCACGCGTGCTTCCTTTACCACAAGCTGGCAGGGCGCTTCTTCATCAAGAAGGCGCGCGGATTATAGCCAATGGCTTATGCGTTGTCCACCGTTATAATTCGCGGCGCTACCGGGCAATCATTCGCCAGGGCTGCGCACCTCGCAGGAGGATAAACCCGCGGAAAATGGGGATAATTGGACAGTTTGTAGTCGTTTTCAGGTCTCATGTATAATGTTCTCATCTGCTTTGGGGGGCATTCATGGTGTTTATGAATCCCGATAAGAAGTAGTGCCACCGGATGTGAGCGCCTTCGGCACACTGCACTCAACATGGCAGCTACGGCGAAGGCCTCAGCTTGTCTAGCGCTTGTTACGGCCTAGCATAAGGAGAGTTCTTTCACCATGTCCGCAATGAAAGGCATTGAGTCTTTCGAGCAAGTCATGATCTACATCGTGCTTGCTACGGCATTCATCGCTCTGGCGTATGCCTATTGGCTGGCCCGGCAGACTTTCGCGGCCGACAAAGGCAGCCAGTCTATGCAGCGTATCTGGGGATACATTCGTGATGGGGCGAATGCCTATCTACGTACCCAGGTTCGAACGATCGTTCCGCTCATCGTAATCCTCGCTGTAGCCATGTTTTTCAGCGTTGCCCTGGTCGCGCCTACTGGTGAGGCCAACGAGTTGTTCTGTCCTGAGGTGGTGGAGGAGACCTTCGCTCATGATATCGCGGAGAACTCCGACCTGGGGGTAGACGAAGTGCTGGAACGTCTGGCAGCGCCCGGCGTGACGGCCAAGCAGGTTGCAGTTGCGGTGGGGTATGAGGAATTCAACCCGGAGCGGGTTTCCGCTGCAGTTGAATGCCAGCCCGCCGTGTGGGGGATTGCCATCGGGCGTGCCGTGGCGTTTGCAATGGGCGCCGGTTTCTCCGCCATTGTGGGCTTTATCGGCATGAACATGGCGGTGCAGGGCAATGTCCGCGTGGCTTCTGCCTCCAATCGCAGCTTCAAGGAAGCGCTCAAGATCGCGTACCGTTCTGGCACAATCACCGGCATGCTCACGGACGGCCTGGGACTTTTTGGTGGTACGGTTATCTTCATTGTCTTCGGCAAAGCGGCGCCAGACGTGCTCCTGGGGTTTGGCTTCGGCGGGACGCTGCTCGCCCTGTTCATGCGCGTGGGTGGCGGTATCTATACCAAGGCTGCTGACGTAGGCGCCGACCTTGTGGGTAAGGTCGAAGCCGGCATGGAAGAGGACGATCCGCGCAATGCCGCGGTGATCGCGGACCTCGTCGGCGACAATGTGGGCGACTGTGCCGGTATGGCAGCCGATATCTTTGAGTCATACGAAGTGACTATCGTCTCCAGCCTGATCCTCGGGTTGGCGCTGACGGCGCTGACTGGCGAGTTGTTCTGGATCGTGCTGCCCCTGCTGGTGCGTGGTGTTGGCGTGGTCAGCTCGATTGTCGGGACTTATGCCGTAGCGCTGTGGCGGGTTGATGATGCTGAAGAAGCGATGTACAAGAGCTACGAAATCTCCAGCGCCATCACCATTGTCTCCACCTTCATCCTGGCCGTGTTCTACGCCGGTTCGCGCGCGCCGGATGGTGACCTGCTGACGTATCTCTCGCTGGGGTCGCTGGTGGCTGTTGGTGTGGCCCTGGCGGTAGCGTTCAACCCGCTGACGGCGCTGGCGACCAGTGCCAACAGCAAGCGGGTGCAGAAGATCGCGGAGGCTACGCGATTTGGCCCGGCACTCGTGATCCTGGAAGGGCTGTCGCTGGGGTATCTCTCCAGTGTGTGGTCCGTCATCGTGATTGTGGCGGCGGTGTCAGCGTCCATCCTGGTCTACAGTGTGACGTTCCCGGCCTCGCTTTACCTCCCGGTGTTCATCATCGGTGTGATCCTCGCTGGCGCGGCGATCGCGCGCGGGGTGTCCCGTAAGGATCTGGTATCCGGCATCTTCCATGCGCTGTGGATCATGGTGGCTACCCTGTTCCTGATCAGCATGCGCGATGTGGGCGCGGCAGACCGCTTCATCTACACCCTGTTTGGTGTGTCCCTCATCGGCGTCGGTATGCTCTCTCACACCGGCAACAATGTGAGTATGGATACCTTTGGCCCGATTTCAGATAATGCCAATGGCATTGGAGAGCTGTCCGATGCCGCCGACTTCACGCCTGAGTCGCGCCAGATCATGGCCGACCTGGACGCTGCCGGTAATACGACGAAGGCGATCACGAAGGGCGTGGCCATCGGGTCGGCGGTAATCGCCGCGCTGTCGCTGTTCGGCTCCTTCTTCATCGATATCGAGCGCGTGATGCCGGCTGAACGGCTGGAAACCTACACCCGGTCGATCAACCTGGCTGACCCGGTGGTGTTTGTGGGCCTGCTGCTGGGTGGCGCGATGCCGCTCCTGTTCGGCGGCCTGCTGATCAAGGCCGTGAACCGCGCCGCGGGTTACATCATGGCCGAGGTGCGCCGTCAGCTGCGTATCCCGGAAATCATGAGCGGCAAGCAGACGCCCGACTATGAGAAGGCTGTGACGATCTCGACCCAGTCCGCGCAGGCGGAGCTGATCCCGCTGGGCGTGATCGCCATCCTGGCCCCGATCCTCGTCGGTCTGCTCCTGAAGGAACAGGCCCTGGGCGGCTTCCTGGCCGGCGTGATTCTCTCCGGTCAGCTGCAGGCGGTCTTTATGGCGAATGCGGGCGGTGCCTGGGATAACGCCAAGAAATTCATTGAAGACGGTAACTTCGGCGGCAAAGGCACCGAGAATCACAAGGCGAGCGTCGTCGGTGATACGGTTGGCGATCCGCTGAAGGACACGGCTGGCCCGGCCCTGAACCCGATGATCAAGGTGATGAACCTGGTCGGCCTGATCGTGGCGCCGCTGGTGGTGCAGTCGGGTACAACGATTACGCTGCCGATCCTGATCGCCGTAGTGGTTGGTGTCGGGGTGATCATCTGGGCTGTGCGCCGCAGCGACCGCGACGAAGGCACGATCAGCTCGGAGGAGTTTGCGCCGAAAGCGTCGGCCGCTGACTAACCCGGGACGTTAGCCTCCTGATTGCGAGATAATTCAGGGCGATATCCGTTTAGGATGTCGCCCTGTTGTATTGTACAATGCCGAGGGTGCGGGTGGAGGGCAGCGAGGGTGCCATGCAGCTTTTTCGGCTTGATTTTCTGTTTCGGATCCTGGGTGAAGTCGATCTGAATGGCGCGGTCTCGCTGCATGAAATGAAGCGCCTGCCCGCCAACCGGCTGGGGCGGCTGACCTGGTTCTTCGATATCCTGGGCGGGGTCGAGTTCATCTTCACGCTGCCAGGCTTCTGGGTGCCGTTTGTTCACTGGCTGTGGCGAATTCCCACCATTTTGGTCAGTGCGCCGGTTATCAGCCGTGAATTTGAAGATGAAACCTGGCATACCCTGCGCGCCACCACCCTGACCGTTCGCCAGATTGTATTCAGTAAATTTGCGGCGGTGCTGCGCTACATGGAGCCGCATTATATGCTGGTGGTCTACATCCGCGCGGTGCCTATCATCATCTTTGGCGTGTCCTGGGGGGCGAGCACGGTCACTGTGCTGCCACAGCGCGGTTTTGAATACTGGCTCTCGACCACGCTGGCGCTGCTGTTCTCCGGGGCTTACCTGCTGTTGTCGCCCCTGCTGGATGCGGCTTTTGATGCGGCGCTGGGCATGCTCACCTCCGCTTTTTCTGAACGGCGGTCAACCGCGCTGCCGCTGGCTGTGCTGGCCCGGTTGACCGGCTTCCTGCTGCCCATGACGCTGGTGATTCCGCTGCAGTATGGCGTCTTCAGCAACCTGGCCGGGCTGGACTTCGTGCAACTGCGCGCGCTGGCGGTGGTGGGGACATTTGGGCCGGCATATGCCTTTCTGTGGGGAATTGCGCCCTGGCTTAGCGTGCTGATCGTGATCGGCTACAGCGCGCTGCGGCTGAGCCTGATCCGCCTGATGCTGGAAGCGGCGATCAACCGGGCGGAGCGCTGGGAAGGGTAGGCCGGCGGCGGCCTGCGCTGGGGTTGCTGGTCGAATTGTCTCTCGGCTGGCCTTGACACAGCGGGACATCAGCGTTATAGTATGCGCAGATACCCCCCCCCGGTAGGGGGAGGGGCATGGCGAAAAGGTGACGGACATGGACGACAAAGTACGGGATGATGCTGTGCAGCGGCTCAAAAGCGTCGGCGGTCACATCAATGGGATCGTTCGGATGCTGGAAGAAGATCGCTACTGTATCGACGTGATCAAACAGGTTCAGGCTGTTCAGGCGGCGCTGAACCGGGTGAACGAGGCGATTCTCGACAGCCACCTGCGCACCTGCGTCACTACTGCGGTGCAGGGGGATAACCCCGAAGACCGTGAGCGCGTCCTGGATGAAGTTACCGAAGTGTTTCGCTACACCAACAAGCTGACGTTCTAGCCACCAGAGGATGAGACAATGCAGACCAAAACCTTCGAAGTCCCCAATATTTCGTGTGGTCATTGCGTGATGACGATCCAGAACGAAGTGAGCGAGCTCCCCGGCGTGAGCAAGGTCCAGGCGGACCAGGCGACCCGGCAGGTCACGGTGGAATGGGATACACCTGCGACCTGGGACAGCATCCGCGCCTTGCTGGAAGAGATCAACTATCCCCCGGCCGGGTCCAACTAGGCAGCGGCCAGCCAGGGGGCGAGTGGCAGCGGGTACGGACAATACTCAGGGGGCGGCGCAGATGCCGCCTCTGTTCTTTGGATAGCGATAGGATGGATGATCATGCCTGAGAAAACACTCACATTGCCGGTTACTGGCATGACATGCGCCAACTGCGTGGCGACAGTCGAACGCAATGTCAAGAAACTGGATGGCGTGGCGGAGGCAACAGCCAACTTTGCCACCGACCGGGTGACTCTGGTCTATGATGACGCACTGGTGCGCCCGGATGAGATGATCTCGCGGATTCGCAAGGCGGGCTATGATGTCCCGCTGCAGACCGTGGAGCTGCCGATCACGGGGATGACGTGCGCCAACTGCGCGCTGACGGTCAGCCGGGCGCTCAGCAAGGTGGAGGGCGTGCTGGAAGCGGAGGCGAACTACGCCAACGAGCGGGCAACCGTGACACTGGCGGCCAATGTGCCGTTTGAGCAGCTGGTGATGGCAGTTGAGAAGGCGGGCTACGGGGTAGTGCAGGCCGCCGACCAGGCCGGGCTTGAGGACGCTGAACAGGCCGCCCGTGAAGCGGAGATCCGGCACCAGGAACGCCGCCTGCTGGTTGGCGCGCTGTTCACGATTCCGCTGTTCCTGCTCAGCATGGGGCGCGATTTTGGCCTGCTGGGGATGTGGTCACACGCGGCCTGGGTGAACGTGCTGTTCTGGGCGATGGCGACCCCGGTGCAGTTTTATGTCGGGTGGGATTACTACGTGGGGGCCTACAAAGCGCTGCGCAATGGCTCCGCCAACATGGATGTGCTGGTGGCGCTGGGGTCCAGCGTAGCCTACCTGTACAGCATCCCGATCACGCTGGGGCTGCTGCCGGGCCATGTGTACTTTGAAACATCGGCGGCGATTATCACGCTCATTGTGGCGGGTAAGCTGCTGGAAGTGCAGGCCAAGGGCCGCACCAGCGCTGCGATCAAGAAGCTGATGGGGCTGCGTGCCAAAACGGCTCGCGTGGTGCGGGATGGCGCCGAGGTCGATATCCCGGTAGAGCAGGTGCGCGTCGGGGACGTTGTGATTGTGCGCCCCGGCGAAAAGATCCCGGTGGACGGCCGCGTGCTGGAGGGACATAGCGCAGTTGACGAGAGCATGATCACGGGCGAAAGCCTGCCGGTCGATAAAGGCCCGGGTATGGAAGTCGTGGGTGCGACACTCAACAAGCAGGGACTGCTGAAGTTTGAGGCAACCCGTGTGGGGCGCGAGACCGCGCTGGCGCAGATTATCCGGCTGGTGGAACAGGCCCAGGGCAGCAAGGCGCCGATCCAGAAGATCGCGGACCGGGTGGCGGCGGTGTTTGTGCCGATAGTGGTGGTGATCGCGATCGCTGTGTTCGCGATCTGGCTGGTGGTCACTGGTGATTTTACAGCGGCGCTGGTGCGGATGATCGCGGTGCTCGTGATCGCGTGTCCCTGCGCGATGGGACTGGCCACCCCGACGGCGATCATGGTCGGGATGGGCAAGGGCGCCGAGATGGGGATTCTGTTCAAGAACAGCGAGGCGCTGGAACGGGCTCACCGGCTGACGGCGATCGTGCTGGACAAGACCGGGACGATCACGCGCGGCGCCCCTGAAGTCACCGATATTGTGGTGGCAGAAGCCGCCGGGCAGGATGAGAACGCTCTGCTCGCGCTGGCAGCCAGCGCCGAACGGGGGAGCGAACACCCGCTTGGCGCTGCGATTGTTGAGGCGGCGCGCGCGCGTCAGCTGGCGCTGGCTGATCCCCAGGAGTTCACGGCGGAGGTCGGGCAGGGGATTCAGGCGACGATTGACGGGCAGCGTGTCCTGGTGGGTAATCTGGCACTGATGACCAGCCAGGGGGTTGTGCTGAACGGGCTGCAGGCCGCCGCAGAGCGGTTGCAGAGCGAAGCCAAAACCACCATGTGGCTGGCGGTGGATGGCCGGGCCAGCGCGCTGGTCGCCGTGGCGGACACGGTGAAACCGACTTCCGCGGCAGCCATCGAGCGAATGCACCGGCAGGGGCTGGCTGTGGCGATGATGACCGGCGATAACCAGGCCACGGCGGATGCGATTGCGGCTCAACTGGGAATCGACCAGGTGTTTGCGGAAGTGCGGCCGGGGGACAAGGCCGCCCATGTTGCCCGGCTTCAGGAGCAGGGCTATGTGGTTGGCATGGTGGGCGATGGAATCAACGATGCCCCGGCGCTGGCTCAGGCCGATGTCGGGATCGCCATCGGCACCGGCACGGATGTTGCCATGGAAGCCGCCGATGTAACCCTGATGAGCGGGGATATCGTGGGCGTGCCGCGCGCGATATGGCTGAGCAAGGCCACCATGACCACGATCAAGCAGAACCTGTTCTGGGCGTTTGGGTATAACACGCTCCTCATCCCGATTGCGGCGGGAATCCTGGCGCCGTTTGACTGGGCGCCACCGCTGCTGCAGCAGCTGCACCCGATCCTGGCTGCCTTTGCGATGGCATTCAGCAGCGTTTCAGTGGTGACGAACAGCCTGCGCCTGCGCGGTAAGACTTTCCGTTAGGTGGTATTTGCAGGGCAGCCAGATCCGGTCTGGCTGCCCTGTACCGGCTTGTTGCAGCGGGCCTGCTTTGGCAGGATGGCTGGATCGCCCGTATAATGGTCAGGGGATTGTGTCCAGGCGGATTGTGCCTTGCAGCAGGAATACACTTGCTGGCAGCAGGAAGCTGGTACACCAGGATGACGACAACAACACAACATTCACAGGTGCTTGTGGTAGATGACGATGCGGAGGTGCGCAAGCTGATTGCGGCGCTGCTGCAGCGGATCAACCTGCAGTCGATTCTGGTGAAGGATGGGGTCACCGCGCTCACCCTGCTGGAAGAGGGGCTGCTGCCGTCGCTCGTTATCCTCGATCTGATGATGCCCGAGCTGGATGGCTATGCAGTCCTGGAAAAGATCCGCGCGAATGCCGCGCTGGACTCCCTCCCTGTGCTGATTCTCTCCGCTGCGGTGGATCCCACCGCGATTCGGCGCGCGCTGGATCTGGGGGCGGATGGGTACGTCACCAAAGCGTTCATGACACAGAGCCTGCTGGATCGTGTGCGGGTGCTGATCGCGGCCGGGCGCCAGCCGGAGCCGCCGACCGTCACCATTGCGCGCACTGGGCCGCTGGATGAGGCGGCTTTTGGCGAGCCGGTACGCCGGGACGATCCTGCTACGGAGTCGTGATGCTGAGTTCCACCGGCAGCACGGTGTGATCGGCGCCTGACGGTGTGGGAACGCGGGCACCTGTCGCCGGATCGTACAGGGCGACAATCAGCGTGGCCGGGCCAGTGTAGGCGCGGTGTTCCTCTCGAAATTCCAGTTGATGCATATCCTCGATAAATTCCGCGCTGACCCAGCCAGTAGTGGGGCGGTTGCCAGCTGCCGGCTGGCCGTCGTGCTGGGCCAGCAGCACGCCATCCGGGCTGAGGAGCTGGGCGGTCACGGCATAGGGTTGGTCGGTTGCGCCGTGCGCCTGCCAGACAAGCGTGACTTCAACCGGCGCGCCGCTGGTGAGCGTGGATTCCGCGAGCGAAAAACCATACAGCGTGCCAACCCCCGTGAAGCCTGTCCCGCTCCTGACCTGCACCGCAGGCGGCGTCATCTGGTGTGCGGCGCGCTCCACCGTGTAACGCCCCAGTTCGACCGGCGGGTGATCGTCCACCTGCGCGGTGAGCCGGGCAGGGCCGTCGGCATCTGCCGGCAGGCGCAGCACCGGCCAGACCAGAACCGCACCGGCAGTTTCAAAAGCCGTTGTGGAGGAAACTTCCCAGCCGGCATCGTCATCTGAGGATGCGCTTTCCAGTGTCAGGAGAAGTTGCCGGGCATCCGGGACGACCTGCAGGGCGAGTGTCAGATCCAGCGATCTGCCTGCCTGGAGCGCTGCGCCGTCGTTCAGCTCAGCGCAGCTGGTTAGCGCGGTTCCCGGGGCCAGCGCCAGGCTGCAATCGCCGCTGAAGGGCGGCCACTCCCCCGCGCGCAGCGTGATGTCACCCAGGATGAGGTCTTTCCCCTGCGGCGCACCGCTGGCCGGGTTTCGCAGGTCAAGGCCTGTGGGTCGGTCTGCGCTGTACAGCCGAATCGACACCGGATAGCTGCCGGGTGGCGTTCCCTGCGGCAGATGCAGCAGCAAATAGGCACTGGCTGAATCGCCCGGCGCCAGCTGACTGGTGGGCTGCTGGGCGGCGGTGAGCAGCGGCGCGTCCGCCCCGGCGATTTCCTGCCCGGCCGGGTTGAGCAGATTGGCCGCCGCGCGATAGTCTTCCGTTACCTGCTCGTTGAGGGTGATCTCTACCGGCAGGCAAATCCCCCGGTCGGCGGGCAGCGGCTCATCCGGCATACCGGTGGCTGCGATCTGCAGCGCCCCAAAATCACCGGCGGCTGGGCGGAGTTCCGGCGGGGTGACCGGCTGCTGGACGGTATAGGCGCGCGTGGTCATGCCCTGGACGGTGAAGGCTGCGCCCGGTGGCGGATTGTTATGGCCGATCAGGCAGGGCAGCATGCCGCGCCGGTCGCTGGCCTGGGTATACCAGGTGTTGATCTCAGCGCGGATAGGCCGGTCGGGGGGAATGCCGGTGTTGAGCAGCTCCAGCGTTTCGGCCAGGCCCGCGCCTTCCGGCAGGGTGATCAGCTGGGCGGGGAGTTGCATCTTCTCCGCGTAATACTTGAGCTCGTAACGCTCGGCGTACGACCATGTCAGCACCAGATCATCCGGTTCCAGATGTTCCACGTAGTAGCGGGTGATCTCCCGCGCCTGGTCATGCTGGTAGGCTATGTTCGGCTGGCCGGGCAGGATAGCCCAGACGACCCCCGCGACACCCACCGCCAGGATACCGGCCAGGCTACGCCCATGCCCCCGCACAAGCTGGCTCAGCCCGGCGGCCAGTATGATAACCAGCAGGGGCATCATGAGTACGAGATAGCGCCCGTGGAAGTTGACGCCCAGGACGATTAGCGCCCCGATCAGGACGCCGTAAAGCGCCGCCAGCAGTCCCCACAGCGTACGACCCGCCGGGCGGCGCAGCGCAGCCAGGCTGGTGAGCAGGAGCAGGAGCATCAGCCCGGCACTGACCTGCAGGGCGGGCGGATCTGCCAGTACCATCTCCCAAGATGCTGCCCACACCGCCTGCCAGGACTGCCACAACAGGTGGGGCGAAAGATCGGGCGGGGTGCGCAGGGCGGCGTTCGCCCCGCTGAGGTTGCGGAAGCGGGCCAGCAGCTCAGGCAGCCACAGCGCCAGCACTGCAAGCTGGGCGATGCTCCAGCGCCACAGCAGTCGCCAGTCCGGGCCTCCGCGCCGCAGCCGGAGGCCCCAGCCCAGCGCGAAAACAAGGTTGATTGCGCCTAGCACAACGATCCCGGTGTTGTGGGTGTACAGGGCGATCAGCTCCCCCGCGGCCAGCGCCAGCCACGCCCGGCGGCGCTGGGGGTGGCGTTGCAGGGACAGGTAGCCGGCGGTCATCAGCAGGACGGCCAGCGCCAGGGTGTTGTACATGCGGGCTTCCTGCGCGGCCCACCACAGCAGAGGGGTGAACGCCCCCAGCCCCAGCGCGATCAGGGCGGTGGGCTGACAAAACCAGCGGCGGGCCAGCGCGCCGATCCCGGCCAGGAGCAGGATGCCCTGCAGCAGAGAAAAGACACGCAGCCCGAACTCGGAATCACCGGTCAGCCTGATCCATACGTGGAGCAGGAGGTAGTAGAGCGGAGGGTTGGTAGGATCGCCATCCACTACTGCCGCCAGCGAGGGCTGAGTGGCCGCATGCCAGGAGAATCCCTCGTCAAACCAGAGGCTTTGTGCGTCAAGCTGCCAGGCACGCAGGCCGGTGGCGATCAGCAGGAGCAGCACGGTTGTGTTCAGGAATAATCTTCGTGTAGTCATTCAGCGACAATTGCAGGCGCAGCGCATCATACACTGAAAAGAACCGCCTGCTGCCGGGTCAGCATACCATGCCCGGCAGCGGGCAGCAACAAACGGTGCGGAGTATCAGGGGGTGAGGCGGTTCATATCCCGCGGGAACAGCGTCGCCAGCCGGATGTTGTCCAGCCCGAGCATTTGCATCAGGAAGCGCTCCAGCCCGATGGCGAACCCACCGTGCGGCGGCATACCGTGTTTGAACGCTTCAAAGTATGTTTCGAACGGCTCCAGCGGATAGCCGTACTGCTCGGCGGCGGCGAGGTAATCCTCATAGCGGTGCAGGCGCTGCCCACCGGTCACCAGCTCCGTGCCCCGGAAAAGCAGGTCGAAGCTGTTGGAGTAACCGGGACGCTCCGGATCGGGGTGCGTGTAGAACGGGCGCTTGGCCATCGGGTAGCCGGTGACGAACAGGAAATCGCTGGCGTGTGCCCCGACCGCCCATTCCCCCAGCAGGCGCTCGTGTTCGGGCGTCAGGTCAGGCTCGCCCAGGGCATCGGTCACGCCATACTGGTCGGTCAGGAGCTGCTGGGCCTCTGTGATATGGATGTGCGGGATCGCGGCGTTAAGCTGGGGCATGCTGGCGCCCAGGGTCGCCAGATCGGCGGCATAGTGCGCCTCAAGATGGCTGAGGATGCCGCGCACGACCTCGGTCAGCAGCGCCATCACCGTGAAGTGATCCTCAATGAAGCCGAACTCCACGTCCAGGCTGACATACTCATTGATGTGGCGGCGGGTGGCGTGCTTTTCGGCGCGAAAGACCGGCCCGACCTCGTATACCCGCTCAAAAACGCCCACCATGATCTGCTTGTAGAACTGGGGACTCTGGGCCAGGTAAGCCGTCTGGCCGAAATAGTCCACCGCAAAGACGTTCGCGCCGCTCTCCGTGGCGGAAGCGACGAGCTTGGGAGTCTGGATTTCCACGAAATCCCGCGCATCCAGCGCCTGGCGAAAGCCCTGCATCACGCCGCTGGCCAGGCGTAGAATCGCGCGGTTTTTAAGATGGCGGTGGCCGATGACGGCATGGTCGAGGAAGGCGGGCTGGTTGGCCTTGATGCGGTTCTTGTTCAGCGCGAAGGGCGGGGGGGCCGTGACCGGTGTGATGACCGTGATCGTGTTGTGGTACAGCTCATAGCCGCCGGGCGCGTTCGGGGCGGGTACGACCTCGCCCTCCACCTGGATGACGCTCTCATTGTGCACCCCCTGGAGGGGGTCCAGATCGTCGCCGCCGGTCACCGCCTGAACGATCCCGCTTCGGTCGCGCAGGATCAGGAAGTTGACATCGCCCATTTTGCGCAGGGCGTGCAGCCATCCCTGCAGGCAGACGCGCTGCCCGACGTGCTGGCTCAGTTCTCTGGCTACTATGCGTTGCATGGGGACCCTCCTGTTTGAGTCCTGTCCGGGCAGGTTGCTGTGGCAGGCCGCCGCGGCGGGTGGAGTGCGTGTACGCCCGGATCGATACAGAACGCCCTCCTCGGCCAAGGACGAGGAGGGCGCTCGTGGTGCCACCTTGGATCGCCTGCATTCTCGCAAATGCAGACCTCTGCGAGTCGCTAACAGGAAGGAACGACTCCGCGCGCTAACGGGCGCACCCGTTCCCGGCTACTGGCCCGGCTTTGCTGCCCGGGCGTTTGCGGGGACACTCCGGCGGGTCCTTCCGAAATGGCTACAGGTGGCATTCTCAGCGGGCGGCCACTCTCTGGACTGCGCGTCATTTCGTACTTTTCGCCATCATCGTTTTGTGCGTATGATCCACACAGGGTGGATATAGCAAAACACCAGCCCATTCAGAGCCGGCGTTTTGTGCAGGAGGCGACGGTCGGAATCGAACCGACGATGAGGGTTTTGCAGACCCTTGCCTTACCACTTGGCGACGTCGCCCGGTACGCGATAGTATAGCCGAATGCGATCGGCTTGACAAGGCTGATTTGGCTATTTACACAGTGTTAACTGATCACAGGGAATTGAGCGCATGTATCCTCAGAATCGAACTTCTCGGCGGCGGGTTACCTGGATTGTCTGGCTGATTCCGATGGTGCTGATCTGCTGTCTGGCGGTGTTCCTGCTCGCTCCGGCGGTGCCGGGCGTTATCCTGCGGTTTATCGGGTTTACGCCGAAAGGCAGCGTGGAGACATTCTGGGAGGAGCAGGCCGCCCAGATGACCCCCCTCAGCATCGTGGGTAACCTGCCTGCCGCGCCGCCCACCGTGGAAGGGGGCGTGGCGGGCGTGCCGGGCAATACCCCCACGCCGGTGATCATCGCCGGGGCGACGGCCACACCACCTCCCGGTAACAGCGCCCCGACGGCCGGAACGGGTGGGCCAAGTTACACCGGGTGGTTCCAGGCGGCCAGTGTTCCCCAGACATTGTCGATCACCAGCAGTATGGGCAGCGTCAGCGCCAGCCTGGCAGAGGCTCATGTGGCCGATGCGCGTTTCGGGACGGGGGTGGATGGCTTCCCGCTGGGCGTGATCCGCTACCAGGAGAACGCGATCGACGGCATTTGTGCAACCTGGCTGCGCGGCTGCGCCACGGATCAGTTCAGGCTGAATGCCGTGGATTTCCGGCCTGGAGGGATGGTGGTGTACGGGTCGGTGAATGCGGGTGGCATTGTGCAAACGCTGGGGCTGGTGCTCACAGCCGGCGCCGATGCAAAATCCCTGGTCGCACAGGGGATTGTGCTTGGCGGGCAGTTGTACGCGGTCCCCCAGAGTGGGGATATCGCCAACTACGTGAGCGAGGCTATTTCGCGCAGCAATGAGGCGCTGGGCCAGCTGCAGGTTCAGGCGGCGGGCATGAACCTGGGGCTGGTGCAGATGCAGTTTGCAGATGACAGCCTGACGCTCATTTTTCGCTGAGTGCGGGCGTTCAGCGGAGGGTAAGCCCGCCGAACGTGCCGCGCACGACGACGCGGCAGACATCCGGGGACGCTGTATGCCCGGGGGTGGTGTACTGCTGGGGCGCGTCAGACTGCCAGCGGTCGTTTTCCACACGAACATCAAAGAAGCGGCTGGCCTGGACTTCCAGCACGGCTTCAGTTGAATCCGGCAGCGTGATCACGATATTGCCCAGGTTTGAGCGGACGGTGATCGCGCTGCTGGCCCCTTCCGGAAGGATCATGTGAATATCCGCGATGCCGGTGGCGAGGCTGGCTTTTTCCAGGGCAAGGCCGCGCAGGTCTGCCCGGATTTCGCCCAGGAAGCTGCTGAGCGCCAGGTTCCACGGCAGGTCACGCGCGAGCATGATCTCCCAGTCCGCCAGGGAGAGCAGCCAGGTCCGGCCGCGTTCCAACGAAAGGATGGCATGCTTGCCGTTGGTTTGCAGCCGCGGGCGAGAGCGGGCCGTATACTCCCCGGCAACCAGCCGCCCGGGCTGCGCCAGCGCTGTGAGCTGGATATCCAGATCGCCGCTGCTCGCGTACAGGCTGCCCGATTCGACGCTGCCACGCGTGATTCCAAAAGGCTGCGTGGCCCAGCTTATGCCCAGATCACGCCGGATAAGGACCTGCAGACCCAGGATCACCAGCAAAGCAGGCCACCACTGCCGGACATCAAACTCCAGCAGGAAGTAATTGTTGAGCAGGATCAGCACACCTGCAATCACAAGGATCAATGCCCACAGCCACACCAGCAAACCCTGTTGATTGACAGACCTGTTCACCGCAGCCGTCCTTACTCCTCAATCAGGTAATCACGCAGCATCAGCGCTGATGAGTGACGGAGCCGGTTCAGCGCCTGTGCTTCCAGCTGGCGCACCCGTTCCCGTGTGACGCCGATTTCGTGCCCGACTTCTTCCAGTGTATGAATCCTGCCATCTTGCAGGCCATAGCGCAACTTGAGAATGTAGGCTTCGCGCTCTGGCAACCTTTCCAGCAGTTCAGTGACCTGTTCACGCAGGAGCTGGTCGGCTACCAGCTGGGGGGGCGAAGGGGAGTTGTCATCCTCAATGAAGTCGCCGATCTCCGCGTCCTGCTCATCGTTGGTCGGTTCTTCAAGGCTGACCGGGCGGCGCGAGATTTCCATCAGCTCGGAGATCTTCTCCGGCTCCGTTTCCATCTGCGCGGCCAGCTCGTCGATCGTGGGATCGCGGCCCAGCTCCTGGGCCAGCGCAGCGGATACACGCAGCAGCTTGTTGATCTGGTCGCCCATGTGCACCGGCACGCGGATCGTGCGGCCCTGGTCGGCCACCGCGCGGCTGACGGCCTGCCGGATCCACCAGGTGGCATAGGTGCTGAATTTGTGGCCGCGCTGGTATTCGAATTTGCGCACGGCCCGGATCAGGCCGATGTTGCCTTCCTGAATCAGATCCAGGAACGGGACACCGCGCCCCACGTATTTTTTAGCAATGCTGACCACCAGGCGCGCATTGGCCCGGATCAGGTGTTCCTGTGCATCTTCACCATCAAGCAGGATCTGCCCGAGGTCGTAGCGCGCATCGGGATCGAGCGCGTCGCCGTACTCCTCAAGCTGTTCGCGCGCGAATGTGGCGGCTTCAATCCGTTTTGCCAGGGCAACTTCCTGTTCCGCCGTCAGCAGGGGGACGCGGCCGGCTTCTTTCAGATACAGGCCAACCACGTCATCGGTTTCCAGCGCCTGCTGATACCCGGCATCATCCCGCAGATCAATATTCTCGATGGTGAGATCCTCGGCATCGAGCAGTTCCTGATCAGGATCGGGCAGCATACCGTCTTCTGGAGGGGCGGAAACGACTGAGATCCCGGCTTCGCTGATGGCCTCGAGAATCTCGTCCAGCCGGTTAACATCATCGCGGCTGTCTTCCGGGAGGGTGGCCAGAATATCCGTATAGGTGAGGAAGCCCTGTTCCTCACCCTGGGCAAATAGTGTGCTGAGTATTGAATCCCGAATTGATTCTTTTGCCGTCATAGCCCGTGATTGCATCACTTTACGATGATTATACGACAGACACAAAAAGACCTTGTCGACAGAGGACAAGGCCCCGATATACGCTGCTGGCGTGCCCCAAATTCCCGCTGTTCTTCAGATTATAGATCGTTTATGATTCATGCTGTAAATTGGTTAAGGCACAATGCCCGCCAGCCTTCATCAATGCGGCGCATGATTATAACCAGTGAATACAATATTCCCACAGATTTCGCCTGTCTTGGTAAACTTTGTGCTAAAAGTCACTGATAGACGATGATACTTACCTGATTGTAGCGTACTTTATGTCGCATTTGTAGCAATCCTGTGGCGGGCGGCGCCTGTTGGGGGGATATGCGCCCGAAAAAATCGAGTCCGAAACAGGCGCCGGGCGAGGCGTATGTTGGTCTTCCCCCCCGATTTGGCTTAGAATTGCCACGCCGCAAGGTAGTGTTCGCCCCGGTGTCAGGGTGGTTCCGGGGCAGATATCCGTGGTTCATTGTAGAATCCGAGCGCAGGTATGAGTGTTAATCTCGAGCTTAAAATTCGACCGGTTGCCGCCGAAGAACTGGAGCGATGTGCCGCCCTGGATCACACCTCAACGACTGAATATGTCTGGCAGGTGGATGTGACAGAAACCCAGGATGCTGTTTATTACAGCCTGCGCATGGTCCGGCTGCCCCGGCCGATGCACATCGTGTATCCGCAGGACTCGCGGGCAATGCTGCTGGACTGGCAGCAGCGCGATTATTTTCTGGTGGCTATGTACCGGGAGCAGCTCGCCGGCTATATCAACCTCCAGCTTGACCGTGGCTGTGGGCTGGGGTGGGTCCGGCAGCTTGTGGTCCACCGCCCGTTGCGCCGTCAGCGTGTGGGGTCTGCGTTGCTGAATGCGGCGCAGGACTGGGCGAAAAGCCGCGGCCTGCGCCGGCTGATGATTGAGACCCAGACCAAGAATCACCCGGCGATCGCGTTTTGCCAGCGGCATGGATTCAGGCTGAGTGGTTTTAACGATCGGTACTATCCCAACCAGGATATCGCCATTTTCTTCTCGCGCAGCACCCGGTAAAAGACAGTTGTGGCATGGCTCCACTGGATCTCATCCTCATTCTTCAAATCACCAATGAGACGCTGACCGCAATCATTGTCATCGTCGCAGCGTCGATGCTGCTGTATTACCTTTCCAGGAACCTGAACTCCCCGGTGGCCCGTTCGTCGAGTGTGCTGCTGGCCTGCGTTACCGTGGCTTCTGTGGTTGATGTGTTTACGTTTTTTGATACCACGCTGATCACCCTGGAAATCTGGTCACGCGTCCAATGGCTGGGCATCGCCTTTGCGCCGGCAGCGATGTTCCACCTGTCTGACGCATTGCTGGCAACCACGGGGCTGGTTTCTCGCGGGCGGCGCAAGCGGGTTACCCGCCGGCTGTATATTCTGAGCGGGCTTTTCGTGGTGCTGGTGCTGTTTTCGGATGTGCTTGTGCGCGACCAGGTGCGGGGCCAGGTGCTGCATCTGCGCCCGGGGCCGGTTTTCTGGCTGTTTGTCGCGTACTATCTGATAGCCACGGCGGTTTCGCTGTACAATGTCTGGCGCGCCCGCATGCGCTGCCTTACGACCTACACGTACCGGCGGATGGGTTACCTGCTCTATACGTTTACGCTGCCATCCCTGGGTATCTTCCCCTACAGCCTGCTGTTTTCCGGCGCTGCAGAAGAGTCGGTGGGGTTCTGGGTGCTGGTAAACGTGGGCAATCTGGGGATCATCCTGATGCTGCTGTTTCTGGCCTACCCGCTGTCGTTCTTTGGCTCCAACATCCCCGATCGGGTGGTGAAGGCGGAGCTGCTGCGCTTCTTCCTGCGCGGCCCCGCGGCGGGCAGCCTGGTGCTGGTGATCGTGCTGTATGTGCCGCGGGCGGGCCAGATTCTGGGCTTGCCGGGTGAGCAGTTCATGCTGTTTGCGGCGGTGGCCCTGGTGATGTTCTGGCAGTGGATGGTGTCTCTGGCGCTGCCGTACGTGGAGCGCTACCTCGTTTACCCGGATGAGCAGGACCAGGTGCGCATCCTCCAGGCGGTGAATCAGCGCCTGCTGACCGACACTGACATGCACCAGCTTTTCGAGGCGATTCTGGCGGCGATTTGTGACCTACTCCAGGTCCCAGTGGCCTTCATTGCCGAGCAGGGGAATGAGCAACTGCGCGTGCTGGCGGCGGTTGGCAGCACCGCGCCCGATCATGCGTGGCAGGATGCGGATACGCTTGTCAGCCGCCTGCAGGAAGCCGTGCCAGGTGAGCAGGTTATCATCGTCTGGGATGAATTCTGGGCGGTTCCGCTGTTCAGCCAGCGCCTGCAGGAGAACGGCGTCAATGGCAGCAATGGCCAGCAGTTCGTGCTGCTGGGGGCGCTGCTGATTAAGGCGCGGGCGACCACGCCCGATCTCTCCCCGGATGAAGCCCAGGTGTTTCAGGCGCTGGTCTGGCAGGCGGCCCAGGCGCTTGATGACCAGCGCTTGCAGCGCCAGTTACTTGGCGTGCTGGAGGATCTCCTGCCAGAGATGGAGCACATCCAGCAACTGCGCGATGCCGCCCGTTATGGCGATTTCCCGTCGCTGGCGCTGGCACAGGAAGGCCCTGCGGATGCCGCCGTTCGGCCTGATTTTGTGGACGCAGTCCGGGATGCGCTGCGCGATTACTGGGGAGGGCCGCGCCTGACCAAGAGCAGCCTGCTGCACCTGGGAATTGTGCAGGAGGCGCTGAACGCGAACGATAACAATCCGACTCGCGCCCTGCGGACGGTGCTGCTGGACGCGGTAAACAGGCTGCGCCCGAACGGTGAGCGCAGCATGACACAGGCGGAATGGACATTGTATAATATTGTCGAACTCCGCTTTATTCAGGGGTATAAGGTGCGCGATGTGGCGCGCCGCCTGGCGATGAGCGAGGCTGATTTGTACCGAAAACAGCGGATGGCTATCGAGGAAGTGGCCCGCGTACTCGCCAGTCTGGAAGAAGAATCTCATATTCAGAGCTGAGCTAATTGCGGGGTAGGGTGAGTTTGACAGCCAGATTCACTGATTTTATAATGATGCAGAATCATGCTCATTGTTATCGTGTGTGCATCTCAATGTAATCATGACGGGAAGGAAAGGGACTGATGTCAGCGTTAAACCACCGCGGCGGGAAATCCATGTCTGCTCCACCATCCGTAGATGAATCCTACTGGTCCGCACTCCTGCAGGAAGGCGAAATGGCGCCGGAGGAGGAGGGCGCCGTCCCGCCGGATGGCTGGTACGAGCTGGACTATGATCACGTGTATGATGAGTCGGCTGATGCCGACCACGAAGTGATGCTGCCTCATGCCGATGATTGGGATGCCATGCGCGAGGCGATGGAGAACGATACCACACTTGAGCTGCCGGTAGTGGGGAGTAACCGCGGTGGCCTGCTGGTGCAGTGGCAATCGCTGCGCGGGTTTGTCCCGGCCAGCCAGCTGGTGGAATTCAAAGCCAATAACAATGAGCTGCTGCGCCGCCAGGAGCTTTCTACCTACATCGGCCAGAACCTTTTTCTGCGGGTGATTGAGCTGGATGAGCCCCAGAATCGCCTGATCTTTTCCGAACGCGCCGCCCAGGTGGTTCCCGGCACGCGCGAGTCGATCCTGACGACACTCAGCAGGGGAGATACGTGCACCGGGCTGGTGACCAACGTGTGCGATTTTGGCGTGTTTGTTGACCTGGGGGGCGTTGAGGGCCTGATCCACATCTCGGAGCTGAGCTGGGGCCGGGTAGCGCACCCCGGTGATGTGCTCAAGCGGGGGGAGCAGGTCAGGGTTCATGTCATGGAAGTCAATAAGGATGAGGGGCGGGTTGCGCTGAGTCTGAAGCGCCTGCAGGATGATCCCTGGCGAACCGTGCATCAGCGCTACCAGGTGGGCCAGATCGTGACCGGGACGATCACCAATGTTGTGGATTTTGGCGCCTTTGCCTGCATTGAGGAAGGACTGGAAGGGCTGATCCACATCTCCGAGCTGGCCGAAGGCCATTTTCTCCACCCCCGGAATGTGGTTAGCGAAGGCGAAACTGTTCACGCGCGTATCCTCAATATTGATGGCCCCAGCCGCCGACTTGGCCTGAGCCTGCGGGAACTGCACACCGACTAACGCGCGCCGTCTGTGACCAGGCAGCATCAGGCCGCACTCCCTGGAGTAGCAGGGAGGGCGGCTGTTTTTTTCGAGTTTCGAGCGCGGGAACGTCTGTGCTATCATTAGGCTGGTCACGCGGTGGGATTGGCTGTGTGGCGCACGTTTACCGATGCGATGGAGCGGGCCAGCAGGCAGGGAGCGCATGGCTGCAAAAAAAACACCTTCACCACAGGACAGAGCAAAAGCCCTTTGGGATGGCCTGCGGAGTCGAGTCTCACGGGATGACCGCGCAGGCACGCCCCGCAAAGCGGCTTCCGGGCGCAAGGCGGCGGCGGGTAATTCCGGCCCGCTGCAGGGCCTCCCCGCCCAGATTCGCGCTCTGCTGGATGATCTGCCTCCTGGAACCAGCGAGGTGGCCGCGGTGCTGCTGATTGTGTTTGGCGTGGTTTCGCTCCTGGCGCTGATGAACTTTTCGCCGGAACAGGCCGTCACCAACAGCTGGGCGCAATCGATCCGGCAGCTTTTTGGGTACGGCAGTTTTGTGGTGGCGCTTGGCATTCTGGCGCTGGGCGTCAGCATCGTGCTGCCACAATTTGGGATCGAGCTGCGGTTCCCCTGGCTGCGCATTCTGGCGATTGAGGTGTCCTTCATCTCATTCCTGGCCCTGCTGCACCTGGTGGCCAATGATCCGGAGCCGCGCGCGCTGGCCCGGGCAGGCGGCGGCGGCGGTTATGTGGGCTGGGCGTTCAGCCAGCTTATTGCGGGCTTTCTGGACCCGATCACGGCGATCCTGGTCTATGGCCTGATCTTTCTGCTGGCAATCGGGCAGGCGGCTGGATTGCGCCGGGAACATCTGCGGGCGGCGGTTGACTGGGCGATCCAGGGGCTGCACGAGCTCGCTGAACGGCTTGAACAACGTGCGGAGCATCTGGACCAGGAGGTGGAAGCGGCGGCGCTCCCCTCAGCAGAAAGCGATCCGGAGATATACCAGCGGCGCTGGCGGCCCTCCGTGGTGGATCGTTCGGCGCCAGCCGACCTGCAACCTCACGTGCGCCCGGCCCCTCATGCAGCGCCTGCAGATGATGACGCGGATGATGATGACTTTGAGGAGCTGGACAATCCCGACTTCCTGTCGGGCGATGTCCCGCGTTATGTCCAGCCTGGCTCCGATCGGCTGGATCGTGGTTTGAGTTCGCCGGGCGTCCCTGGTGAGCGTCCCTCCATTGTCCCCCGGGGTGGCGAGCCTTCCACCCGGCCTTCAGTCGTCTTTGAGAAGAACCCGGTGGCGAGCAAGTTCCGCAAGGTGCGTGATGCTGAAGGCCGGATCGTGCGCGAATTCCGGGTGGAAGACCTGGAGGAGCCGCGGCGGGTGGGCAAGCGGGATGAAGGTCTGCCGGATTATGCGTTCCTGGAAGACAACACGCTTGACCGCCCGACCAACGAGGAGATCAACAATAACGCCCGGGTTATCGAGGAAACGCTGCGCGAGTTTGATATTCATGTTGAGGTGGTAGACGTTAAGATCGGCCCGGCGGTGACGCAGTACGCTGTGCAGCCCTTCAAGGAGACGATCACGGAGGACGGGCGGCATGTGCTCCAGCGGGTGCGGGTGGGGCGCATCACCACGCTGGAGAATGACCTGGCGCTGGCGCTGTCGGCGCGGCGGCTGCGCATTCAGGCGCCAGTTCCGGGCCACTCGTATGTTGGTGTGGAAGTCCCCAACAAAAAACCCAGCATAGTTTCCCTGCGGGGGGTGATGGAAAGCGCCACATTCTACAAATACCGGGATAAGCCGCTGGCGATTCCCCTGGGACGTGATGTCTCCGGTGCGTCGTTTGTGGTTGACCTGGCGACCATGCCGCACCTCCTGATCGCCGGGACGACCGGCTCCGGCAAATCTGTCGCGCTGACGGCCCTGGCGACCTCGCTGGTGATGAACAACTTCCCGGATCGGCTGCGGCTGGTGATGCTTGACCCGAAGATGGTGGAGCTGACCCGCTTTAACGGACTGCCGCACCTGCTGGGGCCGGTGGAGGTGGAGCAGGAGCGCATCATCGGCGTGCTGCGCTGGGCAACGCGTGAGATGGATCGGCGCTACAAGCTGCTGGAAGTGGCCGCGGCGCGCAACATCGAGACCTACAACCGCGCGCTGGGCCGGCGGCGCAAGGATGAACACCTGCCGTATATTGTCATCCTGTTTGACGAGATCGGCGACCTGATGCTCTCCCGCCCGGATGAAACTGAAAAGATGCTGGCCCGGCTGGCGCAGATGGCCCGCGCGGTTGGCATTCACCTGGTGGTCGCCACCCAGCGCCCCTCGGTGGATGTGATCACGGGGCTGATCAAGGCTAATTTCCCGGCGCGGATTTCCTTCGCGGTGGCGTCCGGGATCGACTCGCGCGTGATCCTCGACACGGTGGGCGCGGAAACGCTGATGGGGCGCGGCGACATGCTTTACCAGGCGGCGGACGCGGCCGGGCCACAGCGTTTGCAGGGCTGCCATGTGTCGGATGAGGAGCTGGAACGGGTGCTGGAACACTGGTCGGGCTGGATGGAAGCCGAAGCGGAAGCCAGCGGGCTGGATGCGCGCACGCTGGCGCCCTGGGAGCGGGGTATGACCCGCCGCGAGGTGCTTTCCGAGACTGACCCCATGCTGGAAGAAGCGATCCAGATCGTGCTGGAGGCGGGCGAAGCCTCAGCCTCCCTGATCCAGCGCCGCATGGGGGTGGGCTATCCGCGGGCTGCGCGCCTGATGGATCTGCTGCAGGAACTGGGGATCATCGGCGCGCCGACCAGCGGGGGCCGGACGCGCGAAGTGCTGTACAAGCAGGGCGACGATCCGTTCCGGCGAATTATTGACCGCCGGATTGAGCGGTCGGATGATGAGTAGCGAGCGTGTTCTAAGGAGGACCTGTGGGCGAGAAAGAAAGCAGCTGGGGATTGCTGACTCATATCAGGATGATTGGCCTGGGACCGGCCCTGGAATCGCTGCGCTACGTGCTGCGGCGGCGCTGGAAGAATATGCGCTTTGCCGGGCTGGCGATCCCGCAGCCTGACCCGGCGCAGCCCTGGCAGCGGCTCGGCGCGGTAGGAGCGTATGCCCAGGATGCGCGGGGCGTGACGTTCACCAGCGCGGCGGGAACGCTGCGGATTGACGTGCTGGCCGAGGACTGTTTCCGGGTGCGCGTGCTGCCAACGGGTGAGCTGTCCGAGCCGTTTTCTTATGCCGTCGTCAAGAGCGACTGGGCGCCGGTGTCTTTCAGCGTGGAGGAAACCGATGATGCGATCCGGCTGACGGTGGGTGAACGGGTTTACCGGGTAGACCGGGCAACGACGCATCTGACCCTGACGACGGGGAACGGCCAGGTTGTTTATCAGGACGCGGACGGGCCGGCCTGGCGCGGCGAGCATGTCCGGCTCAGCGCGCGGCTGACCCCGGACGAAAGCGGGCATGGGCTGGGCGAGCGGGCATTTGCCTTCAACCTGCGCGGGCGCAGCTACAGCCTGTGGAACACCGACCCGGCGGGGTACGCCCGCGGGGATGATCCGATCAACCTGTCGATTCCGCTGTATGTGGGGCTGCGCGGACCGCAGGCTTACGGCCTGTTCTGGGACAATTCCGCCCGCGGGCGGGTGAGCGTCGGCGCGCCGGACAGCCCGGACAGCTTGGTATTTGAGGGCGAGACTGGTGAACTGCGCTATTACCTCTTCACCGGGCCGAGCCTGCTGGACGTGCTGGAACGGTATACAGCGCTGACCGGGCGCATGCCGCTGCCGCCGCTGTGGGCGCTGGGTTATCACCAGTGCCGCTGGAGTTACATGTCCGCGGAGGAGGCGCGCGAGGTGGCCCGCCAGTTCCGCCAGCGGCACATCCCGTGTGACGCGATCTACCTCGATATCGACTACATGGACGGCTTCCGCTGCTTCACCTGGAACCGGGAGACGTTCCCCGATCCGGCCGGGCTGATCCAGGACCTGAAGGCGGACGGTTTCAGGACGGTGGTCATGATCGACCCCGGCATCAAGGCCGACCGGGCCTATCATGTGTGCCAGAGCGGGCTGGAACATGACGCCTTTCTCAAATACCCTGACGGCTCGCATTTCATCGCCCCGGTGTGGCCGGGCGACTGCTACTTCCCGGACTTCACCAGCCCGGCGGCACGCGAGTGGTGGGGCAGGCTGTACGCCGGGCTGCTGGAAGCGGGCGTGGCGGGCGTGTGGAACGACATGAACGAACCGGCAATCTTCAGCTCCACCCCCGCATTTAAGGATATGCCGGACTATCTGCCGCATGCGATGGAGGGGCAGGGGGGCAACCACCTGCTGGCGCACAACATCTACGGGATGCAGATGGTGCGCGCGTCCCGCGCCGGGCTGGAGGCGCTCCAGCCGGAGCGGCGGCATTTGCTCATCACGCGGGCCGGGTTCGCCGGAGTGCAGCGTTACGCGTCCTCCTGGACGGCGGACAACCTCTCCACCTGGGATCACCTGCGCCTGAGCATCAGCATGTGCCTGAACCTGGGCGTATCCGGGCTGCCGTTCACCGGGCCGGACATCGGCGGCTTTGCCTACGATGGCAACGGCGAACTGCTCACCCGCTGGATGCAGGCGGCCCTGCTGCTGCCGTTCTTCCGTGGTCACAGCGCCAAGGGGACGGCCCGCCAGGAGCCGTGGGCGTTCGGCCAGCCGTATGAGGACATTAACCGGGAAACGATTGAGCTGCGCTACCGCCTGCTGCCCTATATCTACACCACGTTCGCGGCGTGCGCGGCAGAGGGCTGGCCGATCATCCGCCCGCTGGCGATGCTGGAGGATGGGTTTGCGGACTGTGATGACCAGTACCTTCACGGCGACAGCCTGATGCTGGCCCCGGTGGTCGAACAGGGCGCGGTGAGCCGGACTGTGCGCTTCCCGGCGGGCGACTGGTATGACTTCCGGACCGGCGGGCGCCAGGCGGGCGGCGAGACCGTCAGCGTGGAGGCGCCGCTGCATACTGTGCCGCTGTATGCGCGGGCGGGGTGCGTGATCCCGGAATGGCCGGTGTCCCAGTTCGTTGGGGATGGGAACTCGGAATGGCTGATCCTGCGTGTTTTCGCCGGGGAGGGCGAGTCGCGCCTGTATGAAGACGCAGGCGATGGCCAGGCTTACCTGGAGGGGAAGTATCGCTGGTCGGACTTCAGGATGACGCACGCTGCCGGGAAGCTGGCGCTGGAATGGGCGAAGTCAGGTGCGTTTACCCCGCCCTATGATCGGGTATCGGTCTGCGTGGCGGATCTTGACGCCGCGCCTTCGCGCATCCTGGCGGATGGGCAGCCTGTCGAATGGCGCACGGAGGCGGGCTGGATCCTGGTTGACTGCGCGCCCTTTGACCGGCTGGAAGTGCTGACCGGGGTGTAGGGCTGGCGGCTGGCGGGAAAGACTCTGCAACCGGGTGTCAGGTGCGTTATAATGCCACCCGGTTTGTTTTGAGGTAAGGAAATGGGTGTGAGGCGTACAGGATCAAACGGGCTGGTCTTTTACCAGTTTGAACAGTGGCAATCAGGCAATCAGGCGCCGGTGCATGGCGTGTTTACGCGGATTGGCGGGGTCAGTGCACCGCCGTGGGACGCGTTGAACGTGGGCAGCACCGTGGGCGATGATCCCGACGCGGTGGCCCGCAATCGCGGCCTGCTGCTGGAAGCACTGCAGCTTCAGGGCCGGGCCGAATGCACCGTGTGGCAGGTGCACAGCGCGGATACAATCGTGGTCGATGGCACGCCCGGCGATGAGCGCGTGCTGGCGCAGGCGGATGGCATGGTGACCGCCCGCCGGGACGTGGCGCTCACGATGCGCTTTGCGGACTGCGTGCCGATCCTGTTTTATGACCCGGCCCGGCGGGTGATCGGGATGGCGCACGCGGGCTGGCGCGGCACAGTGGCCGGCGCGGGGCCGAGCGTTGTGCGTAAGATGGTGGATGTGTATGGCTGCCGACCGCGGGACATCCGGGCCGGGATCGGGCCGAGCATTGGCCCGGCCCATTATGAGGTTGGCGAGGAAGTGGTCGAGGCGGTGCAGGCTGCCTTCGGGGCGCTGGATGGCCTTGTGCGGCGGGCGGAGGATGGATCTGCCTACCTGAACCTGTGGGAAGCCAACCGGCGGGCGCTGGCGGCGGCAGGGCTGCGCCAGATCGAGGTGGCCGGCATTTGCACGGCCAGCCACACCGGGGAGTTTTACTCCCATCGGGCGGAACAGGGCAGAACCGGGCGTTTTGGGGCAGCACTGGCATTACCAGCAGAGGTGTGAGGTCACAGGGTGACATCCGAGATTCAGCAGCGACTGGCAGCGGTACAGGCGGAGATTGCGGCGGCGTGCCATGCAGCGGGGCGTTCACCGGACGCGGTGACGCTGGTGGCGGTGAGCAAAACACACCCCGCTGAGGAAGTCGTCAGCGCGGTGCAGGCCGGCCAGGTTCATTTTGGCGAGAATCGCCCGGAAGAAGCGGTTGAGAAGATCGCCCGGGTAGAGGCGCTCTTGCCTGGGGCTGGAATCCGATGGCACATGATCGGCCATATCCAGAGCCGCAAGGCGCGGCAGGTGATCGGGCGGTTCACGCTGGTGCATTCGCTTGATTCGGTGCGGCTGGCGGAGAAGCTCTCCCGGCTGGCGCAGGATGCCGGCCTGGTAGTGGAAGCGCTGCTGGAGATCAATATCAGCGGCGAGGATTCCAAGCATGGTTTTCAGGCTGCGGGCTGGAAAGACAGCCGCAGCGTGCGCGAGTCGCTCTGGAGCGATATTCAGAGTATGCTAGACATGCCGGGCGTCCGACTCCGGGGGTTGATGACGATGGCTCCGATTGTCGAGGATCAGGAGCAGACGCGCCCGGTGTTTGCTGCTCTGCGGGAGCTGCGGGATGCGCTGCGGCAGGAATTCCCGGCGGCGGGGTGGGATGACCTGAGCATGGGGATGACGGATGATTTCGCCGTTGCGATTGAAGAAGGGGCGACCCTTGTACGTATTGGCCGGGCCGTGTTTGGCCCTCGGATGGTGAGGTAAAGGACGCGTGATAACCAGTCTTGTCGTGATGCTGGCCCAGATTTACCAGTTTATACTGCTGGCCCGTGTGTTGATCAGTTGGGTGCGGGTGGATCCGTATCATCCGGCGGTTCAGATTCTTTTCCAGTTGACTGAGCCTGTACTGGAGCCTATTCGGCGAGTATTACCACAAACTATGGGGCTGGATTTCAGCCCGATTATCGCCATGATTCTGGTGCAGGTTGTGGCCGAACTGATCGCCGCCACGTTTTAGAAAGGGCAGAGTCCAATGCGCAAAAAGTTCGAAATCAAAGACGCTGTGGGGGGCGCCGCATTCAGCGTGCGCGTGGTCACCCGCGCCGTGCGCGCTGAGATCGCCGGAATCCACGAAGACGGCGTTCTGAAGATTCGGCTGACCTCCTCACCATCTGATGGCGATGCCGTCAATGAGGAGCTGCTGGCTTTTCTGGCGGAACGGCTGCGGGTGCCTGTGACGGCGATCGAGATTGTGGCCGGGCAAAAGGGGCGCGAGAAGCTGATCAGCGTAGAGGGCATTCAGCCGTCAGATCTGGAAGAGCGTCTGGCTCCCGATCCGGCCGAATAAGAATCCCGATGAAAGCCCTGTGGTTGTGGGTTGGCCTGCTGGCGCTGCTGGCGGCGGCAGGATGCGTGCCTGGGGAAACACCGGAGCCGCTGGCTACGCAGGCGCTGGTGCCGTCCACGTTTACCCCCGTTCCGACGCGTACCCCCGTCCCGGCAGCGACGGCTGTCCTGCCCGGCTCGGAAGCGGCGCGTGTCACTGACGCGGCGTCGCCTGTGCCGGCTCAGGCACAGGTGCTTGGCGCTGTGCTGGCCGATCTGAGTGATAGGCTGGCCGTTGACACGGATGACATCGACGTGGTGTCGGTGGAAACGGCGGCCTGGGCGGCCCTGGACTGTGATGCGGCGCCGGCGCCGATCACCAATCTGGACCGCATCGCGGGCTTTCATGTCGTGCTGATCCATGATGGCCAGCGTTACAGCTACCGGGCGGCAGAAGACGGGGCGTTTGTTCTGTGCGAAGATGATGACCTCGCCAGCAGCGGCGCCCCGGTGATTCTGGACACCAACCTGAGCGCTCTGGTTGAGCTCGCCGCGGAGGATCTGGCCCAGCGCCTGGATTTGCCCTTGCGCCGTGTGTTTGTGGTGGAAGCGCATCCGGTTTTGTGGCCGGATGCCAGCTTCGGCTGCGCACTGACCGACGATCCATTCCCGCCCACGCCAGTCGCGGGTTATCGTATCGTGCTGCGAGTGGGTACTGAGACGTACAATTACCACGCCAACTATCGTCAGGCGATTCTATGCCCGGCTCAAGCGGTGCGCCTGCCGACAGTGGCTGCCACAACTGAAGGCGCCTCCGACCAAAACTGACGGTGCGCTGCCAGCAGGGATGATAATGCTCCGGATAGACGGCAGACAGCATTCTGCCGTCTTGCGATACAGGGATGAGACTCTATGGTACGGCTGTTTTCAGCGCGATTGATGGCGGTTTGGGTGGTTGTGCTGGGCGTAGTTGTTGTACTGGCGGCGGCCCCGGTGGCAGCCCAGGGCGGCGATACCTGCGCGGCGACATTTCTGGCGGCGGCCGATCAGCTGGTTGAGGGGTGTAACGGGATGCAGGCGGGGATGATCTGCGCCGGCCCGGCAGGTGTGAGCCTTCGGCAGGCTGCGACAGGCGCCGCTGCGCTGGCAGCGGGGGTGACCAGCCTGGCGGAGAGCGCCGCCGTTGAGCTTGCATCAACGGCGGCGGAACCGGCGATAGCCGTGCTGCAGCTTCCCGCGCTGGAGGAAGGCCGCAGCCTGACGGCCGTTGTGTGGGGAACGGCCCGCATCGATGATGCGCCCGCGCCTCCGCGCGCCCCTGCCTGCGAAGCGCGCTCCCTGGGGTCGATCAATGTTCGCAGCGAACCGAGTACCGCAGCGACTATCCTGGGCCAGCTTGAGCCCGACCAGCGCATTCCAATCCTGGCGCGTCTTGAGGATGCAACGTGGTGGCGCATCGCGTGGAACGGGGACTTTGCCTGGGTTTTTGCGGAGCTGACCCCGTCTGAATGTGATCCTGAGATCATGCTTGTTTATGATCCGGATACCGGCGCGATCTCCGGCGGGCTGCCCACCCCTGAGTTCCAGGCTGTGCAGCTGATGACAGGGCTGAGTGACCTTACATGCCCGGCAGCGCTGCAGGGCGGGGCGCTGGTGCAGAGTCCTGGTGAGGGCGTAAGCTGGCTGCTCAATGGCATGCGCGTTTATCTGGATGGCACGATCTGGGTGCAGGCTCCGCTGCATGACGCGCTGGCAATTCAGGTTCTGGAGGGCCAGGTGGCGGTGGAGACGGGGCCGGTCAGCCGCGTGGCGGGTGTGGGGCAGATGCTGCGTGTGCCGCTGCGGGATGGTCAGGCGGAGGGGGTGCCCGGCCCGGTGCTGGACGGCGTGTCCGCGGATGTGGCGTTCCTCCCGCTTATGGCGTTGCCCCGGGCAGTTGAGCCGCCAGCGGCCAGCGTGCCTGCAGCCGGCGACCAGGCGGCGGTACAGTGCAGCCCTCTGCCGCAACTGTGGCAGCTCATTCCGGACGGCACCGGTACGGCCGCGGTTGATCTGGTGCTGGATACGGCCCAGGTGGTGCGGGTGAGTGCCACTGGCGCGGGACTCAGCGGGCTGGCTGTGGGTGAGCAATCGGCCTCCGCGGGATCGGCAGGGGAGGACTTCCGGATTATGCCAGGGGTGTCGCTCGAAGCGGGAACCTATCGCGTCGTCGTGACCGCATCCGGCAGCCAGCTGGTGACGCTGGGCGTGACCTGCGACCTGCCAGTCGTGACGGTGGCGCAGGAGGCGCTGACCTGCGAGGATTTGCTGCTGCGCTGGGGCGATGTACAGGGCGGGAGTGTGCAGTTCAGCACGTCCGGGGCGGCGCGGGCGAGCGCAGTCGTGACGCATGCCCTGCCGAGTGAGGGGCCGGCCCAGACGTTGGGGGTGGCTGATGCTGCGGGTGATGTGCTGGCGCAGGCCCCATTTGCCGCGGTCAGCAGCCTGCAGGTGGCCGGGCCACTCGTGGTTGATGTGTCCGAGGCGGGGATTTACCGGGTGGAGTGGGATGGCGATCCCTTCAATGTGGCTGCGGTAGAGGTCGTGTGTGAGCTGCTCCCGCCTGCTGAGGTGGTTGAGGAGTAACAAAAAAGGGCGAGCCAGCAATTTGGCCCGCCCTTTTTGATAAGCCCGCTGCCAGCCTAAATTACTGCCGGGAGTGGTAGATTGTACTGCGTCTCAAGCTCGGTAAGGGCGGTGTAGCTGGCCGCGCGTACGGCCTCGTTCTCGTCCGCAAGGATCGTGTACAGCGCATTGACGGCAGGCAGGTACCCTGTGCGGGCGAGCGTATGCGCGGATGCGATACGGTATGCCTGGTCGCCATCCTTGAGCATGCGAACCAGCACCTGGTGGATGCCCCGGTCTTCAGACAACTGGACCTTGTGTTCTTCCAGCCAGTCGGTCACCCATTCGAGCGAATCGAGTGGTGGATGCGGCAGCGCGACTTCCTTGGTTTCGGGGCGAGCGCTGGCGAAAACCTGCTCTGCCGCGCTGCGGACATACCACTGGTCATCCTCCAGCAGACGCCGGTACAGGCTGGTGAGCGCCCAGGGTGTGCCAATCCGCGCGAGGCCAAAGACCGCTGCCCGGCGGACCATCATGTCGGGGTGGGTGGCTGCTTCGTAGAGGATCGGATGCCCGATTTCTGGCAGCGCCGCCAGCCCTTCGGCCACGGCCTGGCGCAGGTTCTCTTCACCTTCGTAAAGCCCGGTGAGCATCACCTCCACCGCGTGCTCAGTGCCAACAGCGCCCAGCGCCAGGGCAGCAGCCAGCTGCACGTTCATGTCGTCATCTTCCAGCATGGGGCGTAAATCGCGGATGGCTTCAGGTTCGCGCAGCGCGCCCAGGCCAACACAGCCCAGCGTGCGGATCTGTGTCTCGGTGGAGCGGGTTGCCCGGCGCAGGATATGCAGGGCGTTTTTGTCGCGGGTGGCAACCAGCGCTGCCAGAGCCCATTCGCGCAGGGCGGGGAACTGCGTCGGCGCGATCAGGGCCGCAGCCAGGCGCTTGAAGACCTCGCCGCGCCACGCGGCCTCCGGTGGGGTGCAGGCCATCCAGTCAACCAGCTCCAGCAGGTTAAAGAACAGCAGGTCCGGCTGGCGGGAGAGCTTGCTAACCACCGCCTGGTTGATGCGATCCTGCGGAGCGTGCATCACGGCGAAGGGCAGCGCGTGCCGCCAGCGTTCGTTAGCTGCCACGTCGCCAACCTGGCGCGCACCTTCCGGATCCAGCAGGGTGGCGCTGGCCAGAAATGCCGCAGTCAGCGGGTGGTTGAAGTCGTAGCGGTTATCAAAGCGGCGCACCATCAGCCCCGAGTCCTGGAGCAGCAGCTTGAGAAAACGCTCCGGGTCTATCCGGTAGGTTTTCCTGGCCTTCGGCCCTTCGCCCTCTACCTGGGCCAGCAGCCCATCCAGATGCTCGCGCAGGGTTGGTTCACTGAACGGCCCCTGTTCCAGCGCGATAGCCGCCAGCTCCGCCATGGCAAACAGGGCTTCATCGGCCAGCTCGTCGTTGCCTTCGAACTCGCGCAGTTTGAATCTGCGGGTTGTCAGGTCAGTATACCAGTCCCAGCGCGAGTGATTCTCGACCTCTTCCTCGTTGCGCAGGTAGGCACTGATTACGCGGGCGGTCACATCCATCGGGAGCAGGCCGCACGAGCGCCGCGCCACGACATCGATCGTGCGCTCGTCTGGCGGGGAGGCCGGCGCGCGGCGTGTGCCGGCTACCCGAGGCCAGATTTCCGCCCAGCGCTGCGCGTACCGTTCGATTTGGGCCGGCATCCAGGGCCGGATGAACATCGGGGTCAGGCCCAGGTCAGTCAGGGCATGGTAGCCGGTGGCGGGGCCGGTCACGATCACGGTGCAGTCAGGGTAGGCTGTCATGAAGCGTTCCAGCCACGCCAGGCGGATGTGCTGCTCCTCCGCCGGCAGATCGTCCAGCCCGTCAAGCAGCACAAGCGCCTGGCCGGTGGTGATGCGGTTATACACATAGCGCGGGACGGTGAACGCCGTCAGCCGGCGGAGTTTGTGCTGGATGCCCTGCACCAAAGGCTCTGCCGGGTCCAGGCGGGCGGTGGTTTCCGGGTCGATCACGATGTCGCTGAAGTGTACCAGAATGGGCATCAGGCGGCGGAAATCCACGATATCACGTTGGGCCGCTTCCTCGTCAGCGGCCAGCGCGGCGCTGGCTTCTTCCTGCGCGTGGGCGATCTGCTCCAGCGCGCGGGCCTGGATATCTTCGCGTTCCTTGCGGCGCAGCACGCGTTCCTTGCCATCCAGGGCTTCTTCCTCTGCCTCGATTGCCTGCTGCACAATATCCTCAGGCGATTCAAAATCATGCATGCCCATCGCCCACAGCGCGATCGCGGCCAGGGCTGTGCTGCGGCCGCTGCCGGGCAGCCCCAGCAGCGCGAGATGGCGGCTGCTGGCACCCAGGTCTGCCACGCCGATTGCCTTAACGTTGAAGGGCGCATAAACCGCCGGAAACCGGTGGATCATCGGCACTACGTGGAACACGTTGTGCATGCGCTGCTCGCCGGTGGTGTCATAGGGTGTAACGCCGACAATGAAGCGTGGCTCAATGAGGATATCACTCAGCGCGGCCATGTCCGCGGCGATATGATAGCGCTCGCACTGGTTGCGCAGGTCGAGTGTATAGCGGCTATCCGCTGTGCGGGTGGCAAAGCGGCGCGCCTGGGCTGCTCTACCCTGAGCCTCGCCGCGCAGGTGGCTGATGCGGTGCCGCAGCCGGTACAGGATGAACGCAAGGCCGGAGGCGCTGCCGAACCCGAGTAGAAACGAAGCGGGATCAAACTTGAATTCAGACATGAATGACGCTCCCGGTTAAAGGATGACCAGAATACGACCGCAGTTCTCGCAGTAAACCAGCTCACGCGCCTGGCGTGCTTCCTGAACCGTCTTGGAGGTCTGGCTCACGCCGCAGAACTGGCAATTTGTGTCCTGCAGCGGGGCGACGACCTGGCCCTGTTTGCCGCGGAACAGCCGTTTGTAGGTTTCGAGGCTGGCCGGGGTAATCTCTGATTTGAGGGCAGCCCGCTGCTCGCGCAGGGCCAGGAGCTGGCTTTGGTGCCCGGTCTGTTCAGCCAGCAGATCGTGCTGATCGCGTTCCCACTGGGCGGTTGCCTGTTCCAGGGTGGCATGGGCTTCTGCCAGCGCCTGCTGGCCGTCTTCCACCGCGATCATGGCTTCCAGCAGGTCGTCCTCCAGCCTGGCGCGCCGTCGTTTAAGGGAAGCAATCTCCTCCTGCATGTCCTGCAGTTCCTTGGGGTTTGAGACAGCCCCGCTGTACAGGCGCTGTTCAACTGCCTCAGCTTTTGCCGTAACGCTCTTGATCTCCAGATCGAGATCGCTCGCCTGTGTGCGCCATGGCGCCAGCGCCTTTTCTGCCTGAGCCACGGTTTGCCCGGCAGCCTGAACACGTGTATCCTCACCGAGGAGTACTTCGATTTCGGCCAATCGTGATTTGCGCTGACTAATATCCTGATCAAGTTTCTGAAGCTGATATAGAGCCTGCGCCTGATTCATGGTTGGTATCCGATTGTGCTACAAAGATGTAGAATGACAGGATATAGCTGCTGGTTCGCATTATACCCGCGCACTAACCAGGCGCAAACGCAAACTTGAGGCGGTGGCAATGCAACGACTCAGATCAATACAAATTTCACCGGCCGAATGGCGCTGGGTGTTCATTGTAGGCGGGGTTCTGGCGGCCGTGACGCTGCTGCCATACGCGTGGGCGCTGGCGGCCAATGCCTCTGCTGAAGAATGGCAGTTCATGGGCATCCTGGCTAACCCCCAGGATGGGGCCACGTATCTTTCCAAAATCGAACAGGGGCGTAACGGCGCCTGGCTGATCAACTTCATGCACACGCCGGAGGCGCATGCCAGCGCGGCCATCCAGGTGCTGTATCCGCTGCTGGGGCAGATGGCCAGGCTGTTCAGCATTTCCAGCCTGGTGATGTTCCACCTGGCGCGGGTGGTAACGACACTGTTCATGTTCAGCGCGATTTACCACCTTGGCGCGGCCATCTGGACCCGATTGCGTCCGCGACGCCTGTTCTTCATGCTGGCGTCGGCCGGATCAGGGCTGGGCTGGCTGGTTGTGCTGCTGGACCCGAGCCAGACCGATGTCCCCGATCTGGTGGTGCCGGAGGCCTATCCACTGTACGCGGCCTATGCCAACCCGCATTTCCCGCTGGCGATCGGCGCGCTGGCCCTCATCGCTGCCACGTATATTGCGGCGTTCCGGATTGATGCGCATGAGGAGCCCGGCGTTGCGAACGGCGGGCTTGGTGTGTTTGTGCTGACGCTGCTTGTCGCGCTGGTGATGCCGCAGGCCCTTGTGCCGCTGGGAACCACGCTGCTGGCCTATCTTGGCATGAAGGCGGTAAGGCAGCGGGCTGTCCCCGTCTTTGAGCTGCGCTGGGTTGCCATGCTGTTTCTGCCGGCGATGCTGATGGCCGCCTACTACTACGCTGTGGTCACGTACAACCCGATCATGCATGCCTGGAACCTGCAGATCACCAACCCAACGGCCGCGCCGGGGCTGGTGATCGCTGGCTATGGCCTGCTGCTGGTGATGGCGGTGCCGGGCCTGGTGCGGGCGGTGCGCCAGTTTGAGGAAGATGGCGACCAGTTGATGCTGTTGTGGCTTGTGGTGAATTTCGCCCTGGTCTTTCTGCCCTTTAACCATCAGCGTCGTTTTATGATCGGCCTGATCCTGCCGGTGGTGTTCTTTGCGGTGCGTGCGCTGGAGGATTTCTGGCTTCCACGGGTGCGGCCCCGGCTGCAGGGCGTGGTTGCGGTCCTGTTCATCGTTGCGGTGCTGCCGGGGAATGTGCTGGCGCTTGGTGTCCCGCTTTTTGGGTTGCTTAACCCCGGAGCCGGGCTAGAGCAGAAGCTGCTGCTGGAGCATGACTACCTGGAGGCAATGGCCTGGCTGCGGGAACAGGGCAGCGCCAGTGACGTTGTGCTGGTTGGGCCTAATCCCGGATTGTGGTTGCCCGTTTACGCGAACAAACATGTGGTCTACGGCCATCCTTATGAGACTATCCTGGCGCCACAGCGACTCAGCCAGGTGATCGGCTGGTTTTCCGGCGCTGACTGTGACTGGCTGACTGCTGGGCGCGAAGGATACACGGTGCGCTATGTGCTGTACGGCCCGCAGGAACGCGCGCTGGCTCAGATTGCGGACGGCCCGGCTTGCTGGGCCACACTGGAGCCGCTGGTTACCCAGGCCATGCAATTTGGTGATGTGACGCTGTATGTGATTGAGGATTAGGGCGCGCTATGGCTCGGGAGCGGTGGATCGCGGCCGCGACTTCTGGCGTGCTGGGTGTCGTGCTGGCAGCATGGTTATGGCCGCTGCTCGCTGGGGAGACTCTCTTCTGGGGACTGCCGTCGCTCCAGTTCTATCCCTGGCGATCGCTGGCGTTTGCCCAGATGCGCGCCGGGGAACTCCCCCTGTGGAATCCCTACAATGGCGGGGGTGTGCCGCTGCTGGCGAATTACCAGACCGCGGTCTTTTACCCGCCGAACTGGCTGCATCTCCTGCTCCCTGATGTGGCTGCGATGAACAGCCTGGCTGTCGGGCACGTGATCTGGGCAGGTGCGGGTATGTGGCGCTTCGCCGGGGTGCTGGGCCTGCCGCACTTTGGGCGCGCGATCAGCGTGCTGGCTTTTGCGCTTAACGGGTATGTCATCGGCCGTCTGGGGTCGTTTCCGACTGTGGCGGCGGTGGCCTGGATGCCCTGGCTGTTCCTGGCGATTCATCGTCTGGTGCAGGGACGTTCGGCGCGTGATGTGGCCCTGCTGGGGCTGGTGAGCGCCATGCTCCTCCTTGCCGGGCATGCTCAGACTGCGTTCTATGTGCTGCTGGCGGGTGGCGCTTACGCCCTGTGGCTGGCGGTGAGGAGGCCGGGGTCGCTGCGTGCGCTGGGGCTGGCCGCTGGCGGGGTTGGCCTTGGCGCGGGGCTGGCAGCGGTGCAGCTCCTGCCCACCGCGGAACTGCTGGGCCAGTCTGTGCGCTCAAGCGGGCTGGGTTACGAGTGGACGACGAACTTCAGCTATTCTCTGGCGCGGGCGCTGACGCTTATCGCACCGAATCTGTATGGCACCCCGGCGGATGGCTCCTACCTGACCGAAGGCGCCTATTTTGAAGACGCAGCGTATCCTGGCCTGCTGGCTGTGATTGCGGCGTTTCTGGCTGGGGTGCTGTGGCTGCGCCAGCGGCGGCGCGGAACCCTCCCCGGCCCCGTGAGTACGGTGCCGTTCTGGGCCGGGATGGGGTTGCTCGCCTTCCTGATCGCGCTGGGGAAGAACGGCTTTCTGTTCCCGCTGCTGTATGCGTACGTGCCGACGTTTCGCAGTTTTCAGGGGCCGGTGCGCTGGCTGGTTCTCCTGGTATTTGCGCTGGCGCTGCTAGCGGGAATCGGTGTGAGTTATGCCTGGGGGCGGGGGAAGTGGACGATCTTCTGGAGCCGCCTTGCCCTGGCCGGTGGGATAGGGCTGGTGATCATGACCGGGATGGCGGCGCCGCGCCTGCTTGATGTGAGCGCGGTGGTGGTGCAGGTTATGCTGAGGGCGCTGCTGACAACCGGGCTGCTGGTGGCGGCGTGCGCGGGTCTGACGCTGCTCCAGCCAGAATCCCGCGCCGGGCGGCAGGTGATGATCTGGCGAGCCGCGGTGATTGTGCTGCTGGGGGCTGATCTGTTTCTGGCGTTCCGCGGCCTGAATCCGACAGTTCCAGGTGACTTCTTTGCAACCCGGGAATCTGCTGCTGCCCCGGCATCTGGTGGGTGGCTGTACCAGCCTGAAACGGTGGTGGAAAGCCTGGTTTATGAGGAGTATTTCATCTTTAACGACTACCGGGTTGCCGTGCAGCGCCAGGCGGAACTGCGTGCGGCGCTCCTGCCCAACATGAATATCATCGACGGCGTCTACCTGTATAACAATTTTGACCCGATTGATACTCAGGCGCACACGGAGGCGGTGCGCACACTGGAATCCCGCCTGCCAGCAGAGCCTGACGGGCCAATGATTCTGGCGGAAGGCGAGGCCCTGACGCTGGCACCATTTGGCCAGGCGGCTGTAGAGTTGGGCGCGGGTATCTCGGCGCTCTCCGGAGGGGCAATCGCGGTGTTGTGGTGGCTCGGTGGGCGGCGGCGAGCGATTGCCACGGCGACAATGCCCGCGGATTTAGGCGGCTGACGATGTTCTTTGAACCCCGGCCCTTCAAGCGCAGACGGCCACAGTACCGTCTGTCCGAGCGGCGTCTGCTGCTGCGACTGGGGGATGTGCTGGTCATCTTCGTGGCGATCCTGCTTTCGCTTCTGATCTGGACCATTGTCGACCAGCGCCGGCCGTATACCCTCTGGTTTCTGATTGAACAGGCCTACTGGTTCATTCTGCTGCCCTCCCTGTGGCTGCTGCTGGCCGCGGCGAACGACCTGTATGATCTGCAGCTGGCTGCGGACCGTACGGCGTCGGTCACGCGTGTCGTGGCGGTGACCCTGCAGCTGGTGGTGGTGTACTTCTTCATCTTCTTCCTCTCGCCGCGTACGGCGCTGCCGCGGCTCTTCATCCTGTACTACGGCGTGCTGTCGTTTGTTTTGCTGACACTGTGGCGCGTCTGGCGGCCGTTCCTGATGGGCTGGGTGAGTGAGCGACGGCGCGCCCTGATTGTCGGAGATGGGCTGGGCGCAGATGTGATCGCGCGGGCAATTGCCGAATATGCCCCCGGGCAGTACGACGTGATCGGGCTGGTCACCAGCGCGGAGGCGACGCCACCTGCCGATACCGGACTGGCGGTGCTGGGGCGCGGCGATGACCTGCTGGACCTGGCCCTGAGCAACCTGGTGGGGGAGCTGATCGTGGCGACGCCCTGCCAGCTGGCGGATGACCTGTTTCAGGGTGTGATGGCCTGTTACCAGCAGGGGATCTCGATCGTCCCGATTGCGATCCTGTATGAACGGCTTACCGGGCGTGTTCCGGTTGAGCTGGTGGGCAAGGACTGGGCCATTGTCCTGCCGATTGAAGCAGCGTCCCTGTTTGATCCCTATCCGCTGTTCAAGCGCGTCACGGATGTCATCCTGGCGCTGGTGGGGCTGCTGCTTTTCGGCCTGATGCTTATCGTGCTTGCCCCCCTGATCAGGCTGGATTCCCGGGGGCCGGTGTTCTTCCGCCAGGTGCGGGTGGGGAAGGGTGGCCGGTTGTTCAGGGTGGTGAAGCTGCGCACGATGATCCCCGACGCCGAGGCCAGGACCGGCGCGGTATTCGCCCGGCTGGATGATGACCGGATCACGCGGGTGGGGCGTTTCCTGCGCAAGAGCCGCCTGGACGAAGTGCCGCAGTTGTGGAATGTATTGCTGGGCCAGATGAGCCTGATCGGGCCGCGCCCGGAGCGCCCGGAATTCATCGATGAGCTGACGGCAGAGATCCCGTACTATCGCACACGGCTGGCGGTAAAGCCGGGCATCACAGGCTGGGCGCAGGTGCGCTACCCGTACGTGAATTCGCTGGATGGACACCTGATGAAGCTGCAGTACGACCTGTACTATGTCCGCCACCAGTCCCTGCTGCTTGACGTGCAGATCGTGGTGCGCACGGCCGGGCGGATGCTCAGCCTGGCCGGCCAATGACCTCCTTGCGCGGGCAAAGGCTCTAGCCGCTGCTGGCGGCCAGGGCCAGCATCACGAGCCACAGCGCGCTGTAGCGCAGGGCGCGGCGGTGACGCCCCGCGGCGGCATAGAGCAGCACGCCGATCACCAGCCCCACGATAAATCTCAGGATGCCAAGCGGCTCTCGATACGTGCTGAACGGCACGAACGGCATAACAGCCGCATTCATCAGCAGCACGAACGTGAGGCAGGTGGCGCGCTGCTTCACGATATCGCGCCCTGACTGCCAAAGCGCCCACAGGCTGGGGACGATCACCGCCGGGATGAGCAGCAGCGCAAAGATGATGAACACGCGCAGATTGCCCGTATCCGTATAGATGCGCAGGAACCCGTTAAAGGGGATGATCTCGAAGGGTGTTGCCAGCGCCCCGCCCGACCCCACGCCAAACGCGCCAAATGCCCGGAACAGCACAAGCTGCCAGATCGCGAAGGGTAAGGCCACCACCCCACCGCCCAGCGTGGCGAACGCCCAGCGGCGGCGCGTCAGCTCGTAAAGAACCAGCCCGGCGGCGAACAGCAGGGTAGTCTCTTTGGTCAGCGCGGCCAGCGCCAGCGCCCCGACCGCCAACCACTTCCGATCCCGCGCGTGGAGCCACAGCGCGGCGATGGCCAGCCCATAGGCCAGTGGTTCCGCCAGGCTGAGGCGCACGCTCATCAGCACGCCGGGAAACAGGCCGTACACCAGGGCATACCAGCGGCTGGCCCTGTGCGCGCTGAGGAGCTGGCCCAGCAGGGCGGTGCCGAGGATCAGCGCGACAAGGTTGATCGCGACCAGCGCCCAGGGGATCAGGGCGGGCTGCCCCAGCGCCAGGACTCGCGCCAGCAGCGGCAGCAGGATGCGCTGGTAGCGGTAAGCGGGCACATCGATCAGCGGGGCGGCCCCCTCCGGACCGCGGGCGATATAGTACGTGAACTGCCCGTCATACCCTTCCGTGCCGCCAGAGGCCTGATCGCCGTACTGCGTGCCCAGAGTGACGAACACCAGCGGATCGGCGCCATTGGCAAGGAATACAGCGGCGAGATACAGCAGGCAGACCAGGGCGACGACCGCCCACGGCTGCCAGATTGAACGGGTGGGGCTGCGCATTGGTGGTTCCTGTCGATAAGAGCGGCATGCTGCTCATTGTAGTGGCGTGGTGGCGGATTGCAATCAGCCGGTGTAGGCTTGGCGACAGGGTGGCGTGGCATGCGCGCAGCGGGGAGGGACGCGGATGGTGTTTCAGCGCGGGTTTGCAGTTCAACTGCTGGTGATTGTGCTGGTGCTGTATGCGTTGTTGGTTGGGGGGACGTTCAATGGCCTGGTGAGCGTGGAGATCAGCCGGGTCTCCCTGATCATGCTGGCCGGTGGGCTGGTGGGCTGGCTGGTACTGCGCCACCGGCGGGGGCATCGCTGGCACTTCACACCGCTGGACCCGCTGATCCTGGCCGGGCTGGCCGTCCTGATCCTGACGACGCTGCCCAACCTTGAGTCGTGGCGGCGGATCGCGATGGGGGCGTGGTACTGGGGCGTGTACCTGCTGATCTGGTGGCTGGTGGCCGATCTGGTGGCGAATGGCCTGCCGCGCCGCTGGGTGGTGAACGCGCTGCTGGTCGCGGGCTGGCTGGTGATTGTCCTGGGGTACCTCCCGGTGGTGCCGTGGCTGCGTGAGTGGGTGGGCCTGCAGGCGTCGGGTGTCGTACTTCCGTTTTCGCCGCCGCGCCCTTCCAGTGTCGTCGGCAATCCGAATGGGCTGGGCACAATCCTGATCGTCGTGATCCTGCTGGCGCTGGGGCGGGCCGCGCAAACCCGCAACTGGCTCGTTCGGGCGGGGTGGGGCGTATACATTCTGGCGGGGGGCGGGCTACTGTTCCTGTCACTTTCGCGCGGGGCGTGGGTTGGCGCGATGCTCGGCGGGGTGTTCTGGCTGGCAATGCTGGCGGCGGATGCCGGGATGCTCTCCCTGCGCTTCTGGCGGGAGCGCTGGCAGCAGGCCGGGGCGCTTCTGCGAGTGGCGGCGGTGACCGGGCTGGTGGCGGCGGTGGCAGTCGTCGTGGTGGGTGGGCTGGCGGCGGTGCGCATCGCCAACCAGCCCGGGCGGGGATTTGAGACTACGCGGGCGATTGTCTACAACGCGGCTCTTGAGGAGTTCTCGGCCCGCCCGCTGACCGGTTCTGGTTTGTTTACGTTTGGCAAGCAACTGCTGCAATATCATTCCACCCCGCCGCAAACGCCACATTCGCACGCGCATAACCTGTTCCTGCATGCCGGTGTGCAGCTGGGCCTGCCGGGGCTGCTGGCGTTGGGCTGGGGAATCGTGCTTGTTTCGCGGGGATGGTGGCGGCGCTGGCAGCGGCTGGCGGGTCCCGCCCGGCTGGAACACATGACGCTGGGCGCGGCCCTGGTGGCGATTGCTGGCCATCATATGTTTGACATCACCACAATGATGCCGGCGCTGGCGCTGATGTGGCTGCTGCTGCTGGCCTGCGCCCTCCTGGAGGATGCCGAAGCGCGGGCAGCCTTGCGCCGCTGGCAGGCGCCGCTGGTGCTGGGCATGGCCCTGCTGGTGCTGGGGACTGGATGGTGGTCGCAGATGATCCAGCAGCGGTATTTTGCCGCGCTGCGTCTGGCAAACAGCGGAGCATGGCGGGAGGGTGCCGCGGCGCTAGAGGATGTTGTCAGGAGCGATTCGGATCTGGCGCTCTACGCCGCGCAGCAGGGCTATGTGTGGGGCGTGGCGGCGTATCGCGGTGATGATGCGGCCGTGGAGCCGGGCATCACGGCGCTGGAACGCGCCCTGGCGGCTGAGGATGGCTACGCGCCATGGCACGCCAACCTGGCCGCGCTGCACCGGCAGGCAGGGGATATAGAAGCCGCGCGGACTGCCTTGCGCGAGGCGCTGGTACGCGCCCCGCTGAGCGGCGTGCTGTGGCTCAATCTCGGTGCGTGGGCCGAGGCAGACGGCGACCTGGACGAGGCGCGCGAGGCCTATGCTCGCGCGCTGGAACATTCGGGGGCGTTCGGGCTGGCGTTCTGGGCAGAGACTCCGCTGCGCCAGGAGGCGGTGGCTGAGTATCTCGCCGGGCTGGAGGAGCCGCTTGTGCTGCGCGAGGCGGTTGTGCTGCTGGCGGATGAGGCGTACGAGGCGGCGGTGGTGCGCCTGCTCGAATCGCCGGGCTACGATCACAATAACCTGTGGTGGCGGGTGATGGTGGCCGTCGCCTATGAAGGCGCGGGAGAAACCGCACAGGCCGACCGCTGGTTTCAGTCCGCCCGGCTGTACCAGCAGACCGGGGAGGACGCGATCTGGCTGACCGTGGGGGAAGCGCTGCTGGCCGTCAGGCGCGGCTCCCTGGATGCGCCAGCCCTGGTGGAGGCGGCGCGGCAGTATTTCGTGCCTGATGAGCGGGGGGCGGGATTTGCTTACGGAGAGAACCTGGCGTGGTTCAATTTCTACCGAGGGACGTTTTCTCCGCAGTTCCTGCCGCAGCTTGAGGCGATCCCGAGCGCCTGGAAAGCGCAGTATGCACTTGAGGCGCTGGCGCGCTAGGCGTGGTATTGAGGGTCGTTTTTCTATGGTAGAATACGCGTCTAGCTCGCAGCCAGAGCTGGTTCTGAGCGGAATTTTGCCCTGAGTCGAGGAGCCTTCATGCCCATTCCCGCCCTGATTGTCCATGGTGGTGCAGGTGATATTCCCCTTGTGGAGCAGGATGACTACCTGGCCGGCTGCCGGGTGGCGTTTGAAGCCGGCTGGCGGCTGCTGGAGCGCGGCCAGTCCGCACTGGATGCGGTCGAGGCGGCGGTGCGCGAGTTGGAGAACAACCCGGCCTTTGATGCCGGGGTGGGCAGCGTGCTGAACGCCGATGGCGAGATCGAGCTGGACGCGATGATCATGAACGGCGCAGACCTGCGCCTGGGCGCGGTGGCCGCGGTGCGGGGCATCGCCAACCCGGTGACGCTGGCGCGGCGGATCATGCAGGATACCGCGCATAATATGCTGGTGGGCGACGGCGCGCGCCAGTATGCTTCCCGGATCGGGCTGCCGCTGTGCAGCCAGGCGGAACTGACCGTCCCGCGCGAGGTGGGACGCTACCACCAGCAGCGCGCCGCGGCACTGGAAAAGCGCAAGGCGGCGCTGGCCGGGCATGACACCGTGGGCGCGGTGGCGATTGACCTGTTTGGGAATATCGCGGCGGCCACCTCAACCGGTGGCACGGCCTTCAAGCTGCCGGGCCGCGTGGGCGATTCCCCGCTGGTTGGCTCCGGGGCGTACGCGGATAACCTGTCCGGGGGCGCTTCCGCAACGGGTCACGGCGAGGCGATCATGCGCGTGCTGCTCAGCAAGACGGCGGCGGACGCGGTGGCGACCGGGATGGATGCGGAGGCAGCAGCGCGCCATTCGATTGACCTGCTGAGCCAGCGGGTGAATGGCGAAGGCGGGATTATCGTGGTGGACAGGCAGGGCGGCGTGGGGTTCGCGCATAATACGCCGGAAATGGCGGTGGCCTGGCGCACGCCGGACGGGCAGATTCACCTGAGCATTCGAATGGCGGAGTAGTCCGGCGCCCCCGGATGCTGCCCGCCCGCCTGGATTGTGCCTTCAGGTCACGGTCGCGGGCTGGTATAATGTGGGTGGCTGAGTTGAACAGGCGATCGCGTGCCGGCTTGCCCGGCACGAGGAAAGTCCGCACTCCACAGGGCGCGGTGCTGGTTAACGACCAGGCAGGGTGACCTGACGGCAAAGTGCAACAGAGAGGCAGATTGCCCGCCGCTTGCGGCGGGTGAGGGTGAAACGGTGCGGTAAGAGCGCACCGGCGCGGCTGGTGACAGGCGCGGCCAGGCAAACCCCACTGGGAGCAAGGCCAAGCAAACGCGAGAGGCGGCCCGTCTCGTTTGAGCGTTGGGTAGGCTGCTCGACTGCGGCGGTAACGCTGCGGCTAGATAGATGATCGCTACCCGCTTGCGGGGACAGAATGCGGCTTATCGTTTAACTCAGCCAGCCATACGGGGCGATTCTGCGTACAACAGAGAATCGCCCCGGCTGTTTTTGTGGCACGCGCCGCGCCTGCTGTGGCAGCGCCCGCTGCTTCAGCGCCCGCTACTTCAGCGCCCGCTACTTCAGCGGCTCGAAACGGGCCTGGAAGAAGCGCAGGTACTCCGGCTCGTAGACCATCTTCAGGCCGCGGGTTTCCTCGCGCTTCTCAAAAACGGCCATCACCGCTTCGGCGGTCACGTCCATGTGGGCCTGGGTGTAAACGCGGCGCGGGATGGTAAGGCGCACCAGTTCGAGCTTCGGATAGCGGTGATCGCCCGTTTCGGGGTCGCGCCCCGCGCTGACAACGCCGCGTTCCATGGCGCGCACGCCGGAATCGATGTAGAGTTGGGCAGCCAGCGTCTGGGCCGGGAACTGATTCTGCGGGATGTGGGGGTAAAACGCCCGCGCATCCAGGAAGACGGCATGCCCCCCGATCGGCTTCACCAGGGGGATGCCCCAGGACTCGAGCAGATCGCCCAGGTAGCGCACCTGGTTCACGCGCGAGGCGATGTGATCATCCTGCACCATCTCGTGAATGCCGATGGCCAGGGCTTCCATGTCGCGCCCGGCCATGCCGCCATAGGTGTGCAGCCCTTCATAAATCACAACCATGTTACGGGCCTTGTCGAAGACCGCCTCATCATTGACGGCCAGCCAGCCGCCGATATTGACCAGGTTGTCCTTCTTGCCACTCATCCACGCGCCGTCGGTATAGCTGCAGAACTCCTTGAGGATGGCGGCGATGGGCGTGCTGGCGTAGCCTTCCTCGCGTTCCTGGATGAAGAATGCGTTTTCCGCCATGCGGGTGGCATCCAGGTAAACACGGATGTTGTAGCTTTCGCACAGCGCGCGCACGGCTTTGACATTCGCCATGCTTACCGGCTGCCCACCCGCCATGTTGACCGTCCCGGCCAGGCTGACATACGCGATCTGCTCCGCGCCGACCCGGTCGATCAGCTCCTGGAGCTTGTCCAGGTCGATATTGCCCTTGAAGGGATGGGTGGAAGCGGGGTCGTGGGCTTCGTCAATGATGACATCCACAAACGTGCCGCCCGCCAGCTCCTGGTGCAGGCGCGTGGTGGTGAAATACATATTGCCGGGGATGAATTGCCCCGGTTTGATGACCGCCTGGCTGATCAGATGCTCGGCGCCGCGGCCCTGGTGGGTGGGGACGATGTGCTGATAGCCGTAGTATTCGCGAATGGCTTCTTCCAGGTGATAGAAGTTGCGGCTGCCGGCGTAGGCTTCGTCGCCGAGCATCATGCCCGCCCACTGGCGGTCGCTCATGGCGCTGGTGCCGCTGTCAGTCAGCAGGTCGATATACACGTCCTCCGAGCGCAGCAGGAAGGTGTTGTAGCCGGCCTCCTCAATGGCCTGCTGGCGCTCTTCCAGTGTCTTGAGGATGATCGGCTCCACCATCTTGATCTTCCACGGCTCGGCCCAGGAGCGGCGTCCATACTGCTGCCCCATCGTCTGCGGTTTTTTGTCGGTCATCTGCATGTCTCCTTTGGAAAGAATCGTCAGTCCTCAGTGTGGATCGGTAGCGACGTGGTTGATTTGATCTCGCGCAGCACGAGGCTGGTGTGGATCTTGGCGATGCCGGGGATCGGCGTGAGCTTGTCCATCACGAAGTGTTCCAGCTCCTTACGATTGCGGATGGCAACCTTCAGCAGGTAGTCGTATTCGCCGGTGACATGGTGGCACTCAAGCACTTCGGGCAGCGCCTGGATGGCGTCCTTGATGTTGCCAACCGCGTTGGGCTGATGCACCTGAATGATGACGCTGATGAAACAGAGCAGGTCGTAGCCCAGCGCCTCGCGATCCAGGATGGCGGCATACTGCTGGATGAAGCCGTCAGCTTCCAGGCGGCGCAGGCGGGCGTGGATGGCGGGTGGTGAGAGGTTGGTATGGCGGGCCAGATCGGCGTTGCTCATCCGGCCATCCTCCTGAAGCAGGGCGAGGATCGTCAGATCAACCTGATCCAACTCTTTGGATGCTTTATTTTCTTCGTTCATAAGCCGTGTTCTGCCTGTGAATATTCGATAATCTCATTATATGGCAAATAGAATATTCAGCAACAGGTGCATGAGGGCAACAGCAAAAAAGCCTGGCGTCTGACTGCCAGGCTTTGTAGCTTGCGGGTGCGCCCCCTAGAAGGTGATGACGCCGAGCAGCTGCCAGATCCAGATCACGCCCAGGCTGAGGATCGTGACGCCCACAACATCCAGCACGATCCCGCGCTTGAAGATCTCGGTCGTTTTGAAATAGCCGGTCGAGTAGGCCATCATCGTTGGCGGCGTGCCGACCACCAGCGCGAAGTCGATCGAGGAGCTGATGGCGATAATCGCCACCAGCAGGCGCGGGTCGATTTGCAGGATGCGCGCCAGCGGGATGGCGAGCGGGATCAGCATGGCCGCGCAGGCCGTGTTCGAGATGAACGCGCCGGTGACCATGGTCAGGGCGGCCAGCAGGAAAACCACGACTATCTGCGGCAGCGCGACCAGCCCGATCAGTTGCAGCGCAACCCAGTCCGATACGCCGGTGGTGACCAGCAGACTGCCGATGGACAGCCCGCCGCCGAAGGTAAGCAGGGCGTCCCAGTTGATGCGGCGCAGGTCGTCCTTCTGCAGAATCTCGGCGAAGAACAGGACCAGCGCGCCACCCAGCGCCACAATGGAGGCGTGAATGCCGTGCAGGCTTTCGGTGAGCCACAGGGCCATCACGACAAGAAAGACGCCGAAGATCAGCCGCTGTTTGATATTGAGCTTTCCGACCTGTCTCAGCTCATCCTCGTACACGCTGCGATCGATCTGGGCCACCGCATTCACCCGGAATGAAAGCAGCAGATACAGCCAGATCACCGGCACCATGATGAGCACCATCGGCAGGCCGTAGGCGAACCAGTCATTGAAGGTCAGGGGCGTATCCGCGAAGTCGCTGAGGAAGGTGAGGGCGAGCATGTTGGCCGGGGTGCCGATGGCGGAACCGATCCCGCCCATCGCGCCGGCGTAGGCGACCCCGAGGATCAGGGCTTTGTGGAACGTGATGTTGTCGTTTGAGATTTTGTCCAGGATGGCCAGCCCGATGGGGATGATGATGGCTACGGCGGCAGTATTTGACATCCACATGGACAGGAAGGCCGTGATTCCCATCATGGAGAGCATGAGCAGGGCCGGGCGCGTGCTGGAACGGCGCAGGATGGTCAGCGCGATGAGGCGATCGATCCCGGTATGGCGCATGGCTTCGGCCATCAGAAAGCCCGCCAGGAACAGCACGACGATCGGGTGAAAGAACTGCTGCAGCACCGTGGCCGGCTCGGTGACGCCAGCGACGACAATCACGACCGGGATTAGGAGCGACCCCGCGGAGAGCGGCACGACCTCCGTCAGCCAGATCGCGGCCACCGCGAACAGGAGGCCAGTGGTGATGGGCGCCTTAAAGGGCATGCGCATATTGAAGGTCAGGGCGTCAGCGTCGCGGCCGGTAGGCGGGAGTTCCTGCTGGTAGCCCTGCGGGCCGGTCAGCGTGGAGGTAACGTTTTCGAAGGCGAGCTGCACAGGTTCCCCGCTGGCATCCAGAACCCGCAGGTCATATGTGATGCGGTCACCCAGGCGGTAGCGATAGGCAGCCTGTCCGTTGACTTCCAGGGTGTATTCCCCGGCGGGCTCCGTAATCGTAAGCGCCTCACCGGCGCTGCTCCCCACCGTGAACGGCAGCGCGACAGTGTGCAGGGTACCGTCGATATTGACGGTGATTGCGCTGCTGTAGCTGCCGAGCGCGAGATCGCTCGGCGCCAGGATGTACCCAATAACGCCTAATGCCAGGATAATGAGCAGGGTGAAAGTCTTGCTGTGAAAAAAATCATTCGCATGAGGCTGTGTGCTGGATGTAGCTGGGCGAGTTGGCTGATCAACACCCATCTGTGACTTTCTCCTCCGGGTATGAAGTGGAAAACGGGTAAGCTTATCTTAAGGGAGTATCGGAGAGAAGTCGATCATTATGTGAAAATCGTCACATGATGGGTTGCCGAGCGTCGCGATCTCAGTTGCTGATACCGGCCGGGCGCATGACCGGGCATTGGCGAGAACACGGCGGCGCGGTACTATAACGGCACTTTTGCTTTCGATCCTACCTGTGAAAATCGGCTCGCTTATGAAAACAATCAAAGTCAGTGATGGTCTGGTAATCAAGATAGATCAGGATGAATGGCGGCTCGTTACCGACCGGTCTGACGGGCTGACGCTGTTTTCGGCGGGCGCTGACCGGCCAGCGTGGTCGTACCGGCCGGAGTTCGCGCGGTTGCGTGGCCTGCCTTCGGAGGGCGCGCTGCCCCCTGATGTCGTGGAGGAAGTGGTCGTGGGCTGGTCCGCGGCGGACAGCGCCTGGCATCTGGGCTTGCTGCTGCGGCCGGACCTGGCAGCTGAACGAGGGGGGCGGTGGTGCCTGGTGGCGCGCTGGTCGAGCCTGGCGGCGCCGGTTGAGCAGGCTGTTGTGGAAGAGGCCGGGCGGGCTCTAGCGGCGGCGCTGGGCAAACGCCTGCGGGTTGTCGGCCCGCGGCCCGCTGGCGCGGCACGTGGCATGCCCGCAGCGGCCCCGCCTTTGCAGGAGACGCCCGGAATGGCACAGGCTGTTCCTGCGCCTGAAAGCACCGCCCCCCGGGTTCCGGCGCCGATTACTCTGCCGCTTGACCTGGGCGACTGGCGGCTGCGCCAGATCGATCTGGGCCTGCAGCTGGAACATGCTGGCGTGTGGTCAGGCGGATCTCTGTGGCATGTCCTCTGGCGGGGCGGGCTGGCGGCGCTGTTTATCACGATTAGCGTGCTGACCCTGCGCAGCGAATATGCGCCCGTCCAGCCGGCTTTCCTGCCCTATATCGGGCTGGCTATTGGCGCTGGCCTGACTGTGGCGGCGCTGGTGGTTGTGATCCGGCTGCTGCGTACCGAGGTGGTAGTGATTGATGCCGAGGAGCAGCAGGTGCGGCGGCACCTGGACCTTACCAGCGATGTGATTGCGACGTACGAGTTTTCCGAGATCGCGGCTGTGGTCGCGACCCAGATCAGCCAGGGCGGGCGCCAGCGCGGCGAAAACGGCACGCCCGATCGCATGCTGCACGAAGGCTGGTTACACCTGCTGCTGGAGGCCCCCCGCATGGAGACCGGCAAGGCGCGCGAGTACAGGCCTGAAGATGCGTATGTCTCCCTGGCATACATTGACGCGACCGAGGGGGAGATCGTTGAGGCTCATTTTGAAGGCTCGCGCAAGGATCGGCAGCCTGTGCTGCTGACACGGGCTGATGCGACCACGAATGTGCTGCGGGCGGCGGTGCTGATGGCGGATGCCATCGGTGTGGCCGCTTATGTTGACCAGCGCTAAAGGGCATGGTTGGTGCCTGTGGCTGGTGGCACAAAGGGGATGCAGACTGCTGCATCCTTTTTTTGTGGGGCGTTCTGTGTGATATGCTTTTGCCAGGCAGCACAGCTAATTCTGTGCGCATTGTCGTTGACGGGGTGCCGCCAGCAGGATAGAACAGCCTGAGAAAGCGGGCGGTGTGCCGGCTGAGGTTATCGGTGAGATTTGGTGCGGGGTGTGGCCCTGCTCTGACGAAAACACACGTTCAGCAGAAGAGTTTTTCCGGCTTTGCCTGAGGATGGACGACCATGACAGTGAACAGAATCGCGGTATTTACCAGCGGTGGTGATGCTCCCGGCATGAATGCTGCGGTGCGCTCAATCGTGCGCAGCGGTATCAAGCTGGGGCTGGAGGTGTATGCGGTTTATGAGGGGTATCAGGGGCTGGTGGATGGGGGGGACTTCATCCGCCGGATGGAGTGGGCCTCGGTCGGGGGAATCCTGCAGCGCGGGGGAACCGAGATCGGCTCCGCGCGGAGTGCGGAATTCCGCACGCGGGAAGGGCGGCTCAAAGCGGCGGCCAACCTGGTTGAGAAAGGCATTGAGGCCCTGATTGTGATCGGTGGCGATGGCAGCCTGACCGGCGCGAACATCTTTCGCCAGGAGTGGCCGGAGCTGCTGGCAGACCTGGTAAAGGACGGCACGATCACGCAGGAGCTGGCCGAGCGCCATCGTAACCTCAAGCTAGTTGGCCTGGTGGGGTCGATCGATAACGACATGTTTGGCACGGATATGACGATCGGGGCGGATACCGCGCTGCATCGGATCGTGCAGGCGGTGGACGCGATCGCCAGCACCGCCGCAAGCCATCAGCGCGTATTTGTGATCGAGGTGATGGGGCGGCACTGTGGTTACCTGGCGCTGATGAGCGCGATGGCGACCGCGGCTAACTGGGTGCTGATCCCGGAATGTCCGCCGGAAGGCGAACACTGGGAAGAGGATATGTGCCGTGCCCTGCAGGCCGGTCGTGAAACGGGCCGCCGCCACAGCATCGTCATTGTGGCGGAGGGCGCGCAGGATTGTAACGGGAACCCGATCACCAGCCAGTATGTGAAAGAGGTGCTGGAGGACCGCCTGGGTGAGGATACGCGGGTGACTATCCTGGGGCATGTGCAGCGCGGCGGGGCGCCCAGCGCCTTTGACCGCAACCTTGGCACGCTGATGGGGTACACGGCGGTGAAACGCGTGATAGAAAGCGACCCGGATGAAGAGCCGCAGTTGATCGGCATCCGCGAGAACAAGCTCATTCACTCCCCGCTGATGGAATGTGTGCGCAAAACACAGCAGGTGGCGCGGGCCATTGAGGATCAGGATTACGGCCAGGCGATGGATTTGCGTGGGGCGAGTTTCGCCGATGCGCTGCGCACATTCAGGACGCTGGTTCAGGCCAGCCCCAGCCTGCCGCGCCCCGGCCAGAAGCGCCTGCGGCTGCTGGTGCTGAACTGCGGCGGGCCAGCGCCGGGGATGAATACCGCGGTGCGTGTGGCGGTGCGGATGGGCCTTGACCAGGGGCATACGGTGCTGGCGGCCCGCAACGGTTTTCGCGGGCTGCTGCGCGAGGATATCACCGAGATGGACTGGATGAGCGTGAACGGCTGGGTGTCACGCGGGGGGGCCGAGCTGGGGACCAGCCGCAAAATCCCCTATGATCACGAGCTTCCCAAAATCAATGCCATCTTTGAGAAGTTCGATATCAACGGGGTGCTGATGATCGGGGGGATCTCCGGTTATGAAGCCGTTTACAAGCTGTTTTCCACCAGCAATATGCACCCGGCGTTCAATATCCCGATCGTGTGCCTGCCGGCCTCTATCAACAACAACCTGCCCGGCTCGGAGCACAGCATCGGCGCCGATACCGCGCTGAACAACATCGTCCTGGATGTGGACAAGATCAAGCAGTCGGCGGTGGCATCCCGGCGTTGTTTTGTCGTGGAGGTGATGGGGCGCTACTGCGGCTACCTGGCCCTGATGAGCGGCATGGCAACGGGCGCCGAGCGGATCTATCTTCATGAAGAAGGGGTGACGCTGCGCGACCTCCAGATGGATCTGGAGAATCTGGTGAGTGGTTTTGAGCGGGATATGCGCCTGGGGTTGATCATCCGCAACGAGAGCGTTGATCCGTTCTATACCACTGAGTTCATCGCCTCGCTCTTTGAGAAGGAGGGCGGGGGGTTGTTTGATGTGCGCCAGACGATCCTGGGACACCTGCAGCAGGGTGGTGATCCGACACCGTTCGACCGCATTCAGGCGACGCGGATGGCCGCCCGGTGTATGAACTTCCTGCTGGAGGAAGTCGGCAAGGTGTCCCCGGCGGGCGTGTTTATTGGCCTGCAGGGTGGCAAGATGACCTTCACTAGCCTGGGGGACCTGCCGCGCCTGGTTGACCGGGAACATAACCGGCCCAAGGATCAGTGGTGGCTGGACCGGCGGCCCATCGCCCGGCTGCTGGCGCAGGAAGAAGGGTAGGCGAAGGGTGAGCGTTTGGCGGGGGCTTTTCACAAGAGTGATTCTGGTGCTTTTGGGGGCCATCCGCTATACTTCGTGGGCGTTTGTTTTGGCGCCAGGCTGGGCGCGGAGATCGGGGTTGCCTGCCGATTCAGCGCTTCCACTGAATCGGGCTGGTGGCACGGCCCAGGCATCCTGGTGCGAGTGATTGCGACTGGTTTTGCTTTCGTTATCAGACTGGCAGTTGAGGAGTATCGATGCGCGAGATTACTGTAGCCATTGTCCAGATGAAGCCCATCCTGGGGGAGCCTGAGGACAACCTGGTCAAGATGTCGGAATTTGTGTCCACTATCGCTTCCCAGCAGCGGGTGGATCTGATCGTGTTCCCGGAGTTGGTCACCAGTGGGTATGAACTGGGTGTGCGTTTTACCGAAATTGCGCAGCGAGTCCCCGGCCCCACGATTAACCTGATGGCGCAGCGCGCCAACGAACATGGCGTGTACATCGCCTTTGGCATGGTGACCAAGGAACGCGTGGAAAGCGTGCTCTACAATTCGGCGGTGATGGTCGGGCCGGATGGCGAGCTGGTGGACGTGTACAATAAGATTCACCTGCGCGGCGAGGAGCGCATGGCCTTCCGCGAGGGGTTCAAGATGCCCGTATTCGAGACTGAGCTGGGGACGATTGGCCTGATGCTGGGCTGGGACCTGGCTTTCCCCGAAGTGGCGCGCTCGCTGGCGCTTGAAGGCGCGGAACTGCTGTGCGTGATGGCTAACTGGGAAACCTCCAGCATCGACGAGTGGAAGACGTATCTTCGGGCGCGTGCCTATGAGAACGCGCTGTTCGTGGCCGGGGCCAACCGGATTGGCGAAGATGTGACGCTGGCGTTTGGCGGCGAAAGCACCGTGATCGGCCCCCGGGGGCAGGTCTACGCCTCACTGACTGATGAAGTTGATCCGGAGACCGGGCAGCCCTCTGAGGGGTACACCGTGGCGCGTATCGATCTCGACGAAGTACGCCGTTACCGTGAGGAGTTCCAGACGCTGCAGAATCGCCAGCCCGCTGCTTACCGCGCGATTGTTCGCAAGTACTAGCGGCCGCTTCTGATCGGGGTACGCACACAGGGTAAGGGATGTGATGCCACCCGAACTGCATGAATACGACGGCGAGGATCACAGCCTGGATGCAATTTCCAGCCCCGGGTCGGAGTATCTTGGTGCGCCTACTGAGCTGGCGGACGAGGCTGAGGCGCCTGAAGTGGTGCAGCGGCTGGTGACGGCAGCCGCCGGGGTGGGGCTGGTGGCTCCTCTTATTATGGTCGGGCTGCTGATTCTCAGCTGTCTGGCCTGTGTGATTGCTGCGTGGGCGGCAGGCCCGGGTTAACCCCCGGCCTGCTGTTTTTTTAAGGCGTGCCTTATGCATTCATCTCCTGAGCCTGGCGAGCGCCCATTGCCCCTCTGGGATCGCTATCAGAATGCCGTGGCGGTAATGTTGATTGGGGCGATTGTTGTGGCGGCAGTTGTGTTTGCGCTGCGCCGTCCTCCGCCTGCAAGCATCACGATCATTCCCCCGCCTTCTACGGCGACACCGGCGCCCACCTTGCCACCGACCCTTACTCCTACACCCGGCCCGATTCAGGTTTACGTGACCGGGGAGGTTCGCCAACCGGAGCAGATGGTCAGCCTGCCATTTGGCAGCCGGGTGGCGGATGCTATCGCAGCGGCAGGCGGGCTGACAGCCGCTGCTGATCCTGAGCGGGTGAATGTCGCCGCGCGCCTGCGCGACGGCGACCAGATCCACGTGTTCGCCCGGGCGGAGCTGACGGCTGCCCAGGAAGGGGCCATGCTGCCGACTCCTGCGGACAGCGGCATTGTGTACATCAACACCGCCAGCACCGCGGAGCTTCAGCAGCTTCCGGGGATTGGCCCGGCGATGGCAGAGCGGATCGTGGCATATCGTGAGGCGAATGGCTGGTTTATGGCGCTGGAGGAACTGGATGCGGTCAGCGGCATAGGCCCGGCAACGCTGGCGGAGATTGCCCCGTTTGTCTCGTTTGAGATTCGCTAACCGATCCGCTGCCCGGTGCGTGTGTCGAACAGGTGCACATGTTCCGGGGCGATCGTCAGGCGGAGCTGCTGCCCCGGAGTGATCGCCAGCTCCAGCGGCAGGCGCAGCAGCACAGCCTGGTTCTGCAGCCGGGTGTGAATGATCTGGATCCGCTCACTATAGATCGGCTCGACCAGATCGACATCGACTTCCAGCTCGCCGGTGTTATCCGGGAAAAAGTGTTCCGGCCGGACGCCCAGTACCACCTGCGCGCCGTCTTCAAGGTCACGCCGCACCGGTCCCCAGCTGAAGGCACTCCCACCCCAGCGGCTGTTCTCAACCACGCCGTGGAACAGATTCATGCTGGGGGAACCCAGAAATCCCGCTACAAAGACGTTGACCGGTGTGTCGTACAGCTGGCGATAGCTGCCCAGCTGCATCAGTTTCCCCCGGTTGAGGATAGCGATGCGGTCACACAGCGCGGTGGCTTCCAGTTGATCATGGGTGACGTAGACACTGGTGATCTCGTACTTCTGAAGCAGGCGTTTCAGTTCCATGCGGGCGCTGGTGCGCAGCCTGGCATCCAGGTTGGAGAACGGCTCATCAAACAGAAACAGGCGTGGATCACGGGCCAGGCAGCGGGCGATTGCCACCCGCTGGCGCTCTCCCCCGGAGAGAGTGGGCGGCTTGCGGCTGAGGATTGGCCCCAGCCCGATATTCATGAGCTTTGAGATTTCGTGCACCCGCTCCGGGATTTCCTGTTCGCGTTTGCGCAGGCGCAGGAAGAACCCGATGTTCTCAATGCTGGGGAGATGCGGGTACAGGGCATAGCTTTGAAACACCATCCCGATCCCGCGCTCTGTCATGGGGATCTCCTCCAGCGGGACATTGTCGTAAAGGACTTCGCCGCTGGTGGGGTGATCCAGCCCGGCGATGATGCGCAGCAGCGTGCTCTTGCCGCAGCCGGATGGGCCAAGCACGCCCAGCGTTTCGCCGGGATGCGTGGTCAGGGTAACATCATCCAGGGCATACACTGGCCCCTCCTCTGGGTGGGAGGGCGGTACGCCTGCTGACTCTGAGCCGAAGATCTTGGTAACGTGCCGCAGAGTGACTGTCGTGGCCATGGCTGGTGAGCATCCTTTGCGCTGGGGCGGGAGTTCCGGACTAATTGTAGAATCTTGGCTGCCAGATGACCACTCTTGTCATTTCACGGCAATCGCTTTAACATCGAGCCATTATCAGCATGTTCAACTGGGGAATTGACTCGTGGATTACATTGATTTGCGGAGTGATACCGTCACCTGGCCGACCCCTGCCATGCGCGAGGCGATGGCGAACGCGGTTGTTGGAGACGATGTTTATGGCGAAGACCCGACCATTAACGCGCTGGAGTCAGAAACTGCCGCGATGTTTGGCAAAGAAGCGGCGCTGTTCGTGGTCAGTGGCACGATGGCGAACCTGGCGGCGATTCTGGCCCAGGCTGGCCGGGGAGATGAAGTGATCCTGGGGGACAAGGCGCACACCTTCAACTATGAGGTGGGCAGCCTGGCAGCGCTGGGCGGCATCCAGCCCCATCCGATCCCGGTGCAGCCTGATGGAACGTTCCTGCTCGACGATATTCGCGGGGCGATCCGCGATCGCTCGAATGTGCATTACCCGATTACCCGGCTCATCGCGCTGGAAAACGCACAGTGCGGGGTGGGAGGCATGCCCCTGTCCGTGGCGTATACGGCCCAGGTAGCCGCGCTGGCGGCCGAACATGGCCTGAAGGTGCATGTGGATGGCTCGCGCATCTTCAACGCGGCAACCGCCCTGGGCTGCACGGTAGCGGACCTCTCCGCGCCGGTGGATACCGTGTCCTTCTGTCTCTCCAAAGGGCTGGCGGCGCCGGTGGGGGCGATGGTGGTTGGCAGCGCGGCGCTGATTGAGCAGGCGCGCCGCATTCGCAAAGCGCTGGGCGGTGGGATGCGGCAGGCGGGCGTGCTGGCTGCCGCCGGGCTGGTGGCCCTGCGGGATATGCCCGGCCGGACACAGGATGATCATGACACCGCCGCCGAACTGGCCCGCGGGCTGGCAGCGGTGCCCGGCATGATCCTGAACCCTGCCGATGTGAAGATCAACATCGTGCGCTGCTGGCTTGATGACAGTGTGCCGCAGACAGCTTTTGAGATCGCGGACGCGCTTAAGCAGCAGGGAATCCTGGTGGGGCCGCGTGATGCGCGGAGCTTCCGCCTGGTGACACACTACTGGATTTCTTCCGCCGATATCAGGCGAGTGATTAGTGCCTTCGAGGAAGTGCTTGCATGACCGGCCCTGAAAACCCCCGGAAGCCCGATTTCGACTCGTTCGAATGGGATGCCCTGGATCAGTCTGATCTGTTTGACCAGGCTGAAACGCTGGAACAGGCTGTTCCTGATGGCACGGAAGCGGCAGAGGCGCCGGTTGCCGCGATGGAAACGATCGCGGAGCAGCAGGCCGGGCTGTATGGCGAGCCGGCCGAGATCGCGCCTGAGACCCCGCCCCTTGCTGCGGAAGAGCCTGCCCGGCCCCGCGCTGCTGCCCCGCGCCGGCGCAGAGGGCTGCGCTGGGAGCTGGACCCGCTGTTCGCTTACCTGATCCTGATGGGGCTGAGCTTTGGGTTGACCCCGCTTGCCAGCGGTCAGCCCAATGGGCGCTACAGCATCCTGTGGACACTTCTGGCCCTGGTAACGCTCGCCTCCCGGATAATGGATGATGATCACATTGAGTTTCAGGTGAGGCCGGGGCAGATGTTGTGGGGCGCTGGCTGGGGGTTGATCGTGGGGCTGCCGCTGCTCCTGGTTGGGCCGGGACTGCTGGCTGATGTGTCGCACCGCATGTTCGTGGCCGTACCGGATGGGGTGGTTTTTCAGACGATCGTGTTTGTAATGGTCACGACAGAAACCGCGTTTTTCCGGGGGTTGATGCAAGCGACTCGCCCGGCGAGTGTGGTGGCAGTTACGGCGAGTCTGTGGTCAATCCTGATGTTCTTCCCGACGATGGATGTGATCGGATACCCTTCGATTGCGCTCATTGCCGGGACGTTTATCGTGCTGCTGAATGTCCTGTACAGCTATGTGCGCCAGCGCAACGGGGTGGCGGCGGCCTGGGTGACCCAAACGCTGGTCAGCCTGGCGTGGCTGTTTCTGCCAAGGTTATGACTGCGCGCCGGCTGCACGATGGGCCGCGCGGATTGGCTCCGGCAGTCGATAGCGGGTGACACAGGCCATGACGATGGCGTGGGCTGAGGCCAGATCGCAGCGATGACCGGGAGAGACAAACACCGGTTTGACCCCGGCCCGGGTGCGCAGCACGAGGCCCAGGGTTTCCCCCTGAACGTCCTGAACGGGTTGGCTGCTGCCGCGTGGCATATCCGGCTGGGTGTAATGGCCGATGTAAGGGGATTTGGCGCAGCCGACAGTGGGCCGGTCCAGCCACAGGCCCAGATGAGCGGCAATGCCGAGGCGCCGGGGATGAATCCGGCCCTGACCGTCAAAGAGAAGGACATCCGGTGTGTGGCGCAGCGAGGTGTATGCGCGCAGGATGACTTCGCCTTCGCGGAAGCTTAACAGCCCTGGGATGTAGGGATAAGGGGTTGGCAGGCTGGCCGTCGTGGTTTCCAGGTGCGCCAGGGCAGGGAACGTCATGACCACGATTGCGGCATGCGACATCCCCGCCTTAACGCTCACATCCACGCCAGCAACCAGATGCACGTGATCGAGTTCAAGGGCAGTATCGGTCACAACGCGCGTGGCGAGGTGTTTCTGCAGCGCGATGGCCTGAGCCGGTGGCAGGTTCCAGGGATGCAGGTCGGGTCGTGGGATGGCAGGCATCGCGTTACGCTCCTGAGCACGGTACTGGGTTGATAAAGGTGTACACTGAATGCCGGCTTTGCTGCAAGTACTATTGCCATATATTGTCGGGGGAGTCCTGCTGCTGGCAGCAGGGCTGTTTGTGCTGGCGCTGTGGTACTTCCGGCGGAGCAGGTCGGAGCCGTACTGGCGCATGCGCCGGGATGCCAGCCGGACAGGGTGGCGCCTTTTTCTGGCCGCGTTGATCGTGGCTGGCTTCGCCCTGGTGGGCGGGATTGCCACCGGCCTTACTTCCTGGCTGATGGCCGAACCGGTGCCGGCAGCCACCGCCACCGCCACCGCGACCGCCAGTGCGACTCCCACAGTGACGGCGCGGGCGTCCCTGACCGCTACTGCCACGCCGGAGGCCTCTCCTGAATCCAGGACGCCTGAACGGCTTGCTGCCAGCCCTACCCCGCGCCGGACTTCCAGCCCAGCGCCGAGCGCAACGCCGACCAGCACCGCCAGCCCGGTCCCGGCGACAGAAACAGCCACCCGGACGCCCACCGCCACCCGAACACCAACGCCGCGCCCAACCCGTACGCTCCGCCCGACCGAGACGCCGTTGCCGATCGCGCCGCTGACGTCCAGTGTCCGGCCGCCGGAGGGTGCGCAGGTTAGCATTACAGGGGTATCTGCCCGCGTGGATTCCGATCTTGGCCTGCTTGATGCAGGCGCTGCCCTGCCGGCGGGGATCACACGGCTGTATTTCGCGTTGGACTACAGCGCTATGGTGGATGGCATCGCGTGGGAGCGCGGCCTGTATCGTGATGACGCGCTGGTGCAGGGCGGGGCATACCTGTGGCGCAGCGGCGAACAGGGGGTGGCCGTGCATTTCTTTGGTGACAGCGCCGGCTTCCCTGCCGGTGACTATTCCATCCGCGTCACGTTCTCCGGGGAGCCGGTTACTGAGCTGACCTTCACGGTGGAGTGAGGACGGCTAGGGCGCTTTGCGCTGAAAACCCAGCACCTTGTACAGAGTCTGCGGGGTATCTTCTCCCCGGAAAGTCCGTTCCACCGGCTCGGCCGCGATCTGGTGCCTGATGCGGCTGAACGTTTCCGCTGAAATCAGAATCTCGCCGCGGGTGGCTGTTTCCTGCAGCTTTTTGGCGTGGTTGAGTGGAGTGCCGAGCGCGGTGAATTCCTTGCGCTCCTGAGTCCCCACATTACCGATAACGGCGTAGCCTGTGTCGATGCCAATGCCGTACCACAGCCGGTACTGGGGCGGCAGCAGCTCGTGCAGTGCCTCCAGATCGTAGAGCATGCTCATGGCGGCCCGGACCGCGCGCAGGGCGTGGTCGTGCTCCTGCGGGTTCAGCTGGGTGTTGTACAGCCCCACCACGGCATCACCCATGTACTTGTCCACGATTCCCTCGTACAGATGGATCGCGTCGCTGCTGACTTCCAGGTAGCGGTTGATGATCGTCATCAGCGTTTCGGGCTCGATCTGCTCGGAGAAGCTGGTGAAGCCCCGGACATCGGCGAACACGACGCTGATCTCACGCTCCTCGCCGCCCAGCTCAATGGTATCAATCTCGCGGATGTTCTCCACCATGGCGGGAGGCAGGTAACGGCGGATTTCTGCCAGTGTCGCTTCCCGCCGGCGGGTGTCTGTCAGATCCTCAATCAGGATGGTGAGCCCGCTGGCGGCCTCATCAGGCGTTCTCAACGGGCTGAGGCGCAGCACCAGAACGGCTTTGCCGCGCCCCGGGATTTCCGGCTCAAGCTCAAGGCTCACGCGCTGCTCCGTGGCATGGACGCGCTCCGCTGCCGCAATGAATTCCGGGCCAAGCGGGGCCAGCACGTCAGCAAGCGGGGCGTTCAGCACAGCGGCGCGTTCCAGGCACAGGATGCGCTCGGCGGCCTGGTTGCAGATGATCAGGCGTCCCGCGGCATTGGTGGTGATCACGCCGCTTGCGATTGACGTGAACACATTTTCCAGCAGCTCTTTTTGCCCCGTGATTTCCGCCAGGGTCGCGCGCACCTGTTCAAACAGGCGGGCGTGCTCGATTGCCTCCGCTGCCTGGTTGGCGAACGCAGACAACAGCGTAAGCTCACTTTCTGCGAACAGGCCGGCCCGGATGCGGTTATCCACATAGACCGCGCCGGTAACCACATCCTTGACCTTTAGCGGCACACACAGGATGCTGCGCAGCGCATAGGAGACGATGCTCTCCTGATCGGAAAAGCGCGGGTCATTCTGGGCGTTGGTCGTGACGATCGGCTGGCCCGACTGGGCGACCTCATTGACGACGCTGCGGCTGACCGTGAACGATCCGCGCTCAATAGTTTCCTGATCCAGGTTCCGCGCGACACGCACGGCCAGCGCATCACTGGCTGGCTCGCGCAGCACGATATAGCCGCGTTCGGCGCCGGTCAGCGTGATCGCTGTGTCGATCACGTTATTGAGCACCACATCCAGGCTAAGGGTGCTGGTGATCAGGCTGGCCGTCTCCGCCAGGGCCTGCAGTCGTGCCAGCTCAACATGCTGGATGTGCAGGTCTGTCACCAGCATTTCAAGATGATCCTTGACCGCGCCAATATCCTGCAGCGTGCCGGGGGGCAGCGTCATCCCACGCTGCTGAAGCGTTTTGTGCTGGCTGAGCAGGCTGTCCTCCAGGCGGGTGACCATGGCGCGGATAGATTCGGTTTTTGAGAGGCTTGAGCGTTCAAGCCGGTTGGTTTCAAAGCGTGTTGGCATGACGATTAATGTGTTTCCCGGCACTGAAGCTGGTAAATCCGCACCGGCTGGGCGCGGCCACGGATGGTGCATTCGCCGCGGTCGGTCAGCAGGCCGGTCAGGTTTGCGCTGGTCGCGGCGGCGAAAGTATCATGGCTGACGAGTACTTCACCCGTGCTGGCCATATCGAGCAGGCGGTGGGCCAGGTTGACGGTATCCCCCAGCGCGGTGAACTCGCGCCGGTTGCGGCTGCCGACATTGCCCAGTGTCGCCACCCCGCTGTGAATGCCGATGCGGTAGTAGAGCGCGCTGGCCGGATCGCTGGCGTTGAGGTGCTGCCGGGTATATGCTTCGGCCATTTCGAGCGCGGCCCGAAGGGCATCCCCGGCATGTTCGGCGCTGGGGTTCAGCTGAGTGTTGAACAGGGCCATCACCTCAGTGCCCATGTACTTGTCAATGACACCCCCATAACGATGAATGGCGTCACTGGCTACTGCCATGTAGCGGTTGAGCATCTCCATCTGCTGGCGGGGAGACAGGTCGTCGGGAAGTGTGGCGATCGGGCGAACATCGACGTAGACGACCGTGATTTCGCGCCGCATGCCCCCCAGGCCCAGCTGGGAGATGCTCTCGATGTTGTCGACCATGGCGGGTGGCAGGTAGCGCCGCACCAGGTTGAGCTGCGCTTCGTGTTCGCGCACTTCCGTCAGGTCATCGAGGACGATGGCCAGCCCTTCAGTAGCCTGTTCGGCGTTACGTAAGGGGTTGAGCTTGAAGTTCAGATGGCGCTGCCCGCGGGCCGGAACGTCTGCCACCAGCTCAACTTCGCCGCGGCGCTTTTCGGCCCGAACCGCCGTCATCAGGCGCTGCAGCGCGTCCCCCAGGAGTTCATACAGGGCTGCGGGGGTGTTCGCCAGGGTGCTGAGACTCAGAATCTCCTCGGCCGCGGTGTTATAGGTCTGAATCTGATTGGCGCTGTCGGTGACAATTACCCCGCTGGGGATAGACGCAAAAACATCATCCATGAGCTGCCGGATTTCGTTGATTTCGCGCACAGTGCCGCTGATCCGGGCGAACATCCGGGCATTTTCAATCGCTACCGCGGCCTGGCTGGCAAACGCATTCAGCATGGCCAGCTCGCTGTCCCCAAACAGCCCGGCGCGAATACGATTGTCGGCATAAATGGCGCCGATGATTTCTTCTTTCACCTTGAGCGGCACGCACAGGATGCTGCGCAGCGCGAAGGAAACAATGCTTTCCTGGGAGGCGAAGCGGGGATCATTCTGGGCATTGGTGGTCACCACAGGCTCACCCGACTCAGCGACATGGTTCACCACGCTGCGGCTGACCATGAAGGAATCCTGGGCGATTGTCTCCCTGTCCAGGTTGCGCGCGACCCGGTACTCCAGCTCGCCGGTGTCTTCATTGCGCAGCATCAGATACCCGCGCTCGGCGCCCGTGAGCTGAATAACGGTGTCCATCGCCTGGTTGAGGACATGATCCAGGTCCAGCGTGCTGTTGACCAGCGCGGCGGTCCGGGTGAGGGCGCGAAACTGGAGCAGCGTTTCCTCATCCTCTTTCAGGTCGTGCTGCAATTCCTGAATGCCGATCTGGATGTCCTCGATCAAGGTCAGCACACCGGTGGGCAGGCTCAGGCCGCGCTGGCGCAGGATTTCACGCTGCGAACGCAGCACTTCAAGCAGGTTGTGGAGCGTGCGGCTCAGCTGCTGGGCCTGCTGGATGAGTGAGCCGGAGTCATGCGGCTGGAAGTTGGCGGTCATTGGCGGTCACCATGGACTGGGTGTTCTGGGAAAAACCAGGGCCACAGGGTCAGCGGCCTTTCCCTCTATGGCCGTATCCGCCCGGTGGCGCTGCTGCCTGTAGCCGGAAAAGATGAGAAGGTAGAGCCAGATTCTACACATGGGCATTATACCCGGTGACCGGCCAGGTGCAACTGCGGGCAAGCCCGCGTGGGTGCCTGGCCTGCTTTCGCGCTGGCGCAGCGGCGTGGGCCGGAGTGGTGGGATTCAGGGCTGTGGGCGTGGTACAATTCGCGGGTGCCACACGAGTTGTGGCCGGCAGCTGTGCCGCCCTGAAAGACAGAAGCGTGCGGGGCGCGAGGGCTGCTGATTCTGTGATACAGAGTGACCGATCCTAAAAGCAAAGCGACGCGCTGATGCGTGCCTGAACATGAGGAGTGTTCCCTGATGCAGAAAGAGAAAGTCATCATCATTGGTTCGGGGCCGGCAGGACTGACGGCGGCGCTGTACGCCGCGCGTGCGAACCTGAATCCGCTGGTGCTGGCGGGGGATTTGCTGGGCGGCCAGATTTCGCTGACGAGCGAGGTGGAAAACTACCCTGGCTTTCCTGAGGGTCTGACCGGGCCGGAACTTGTCGAATTGATGAAAGCCCAGGCCGAACGGTTTGGGGCGCGCATCGAGTTTGATTCGGCCGTCGAGGTCGATTTCACCACAGGCCCGCCCTTCTATATCAAGACCTACTCTGGCGAATACGAGGCGGAAGCCGTGATCGTGACCGTGGGCGCCAGCCCGCGCAAGCTGGAGGTGCCGGGCGAAAGCGACTACGTGGGGCGCGGCGTGAGCTACTGCGGCACCTGTGACGGCTTCTTCTTCCGGGGCAAAGAGGTCGTAGTGGTGGGCGGTGGTGACAGCGCCCTTGAGGAGGGAATCTTCCTGACCAAATTTGCCACCAAAGTGACGGTGGTTCACCGCCGGGATGAGCTGCGCGGCGGCGCGACGCTGCAGAAGCGCGCCTTCGCCAACGATAAGATTGACTTCATCTGGGATACTGTCGTTGAGTCGATTGAGGGTAACGGCGCTGTGAAGCAAGTGAAGCTGCTGAACCGCAAGACCGGCGAAAAGAGCCAGTTCCAGACGGATGGGGTGTTCATCTTCATCGGGCATGATCCCAACAACAGCCTGTTTGCCGGGCAGCTTGAGATGGACGATGAAGGCTACCTGATCACCGACCGGCAGATGCGCACCAGCGTGGAAGGGGTGTTTGCCGCAGGGGAGATTCAGGACAAGCTCTACCGCCAGATCGCCACGTCTGTGGGGCAGGGCTGCGCCGCAGCGATGATGTGCGAACGCTGGCTGGCCGAGCGCGAATAGCCCCGGCAGGGCATGACAGGTGTGAGGCGCGCCGTTAGCTGGTGGCAGGCGCGCCCCATGCTGTGATCGTGATGCTGGCGGAGGCAAATAGCAGGTCGCAGGATAGGTGGATGCCGGGTACAATAGCGCCCGTTTTGAGGAGGGCTACCGAATGAACCTCATGGAGTATGTGCAGATCATTCTGCGCCGCTTGTGGATAATTATCCTGCTGATGGTATTGACCATGGGCGCGGCGTTTGTGTTCAGCAGAATGCAAACCCCGGTGTACCGCGCCACGCAGAAGATTCTGATGCAACCCTCGCGGATTGACTTTGGCCTGGCAGAAGCGACCACACGCCTGATGCGGTCGTATGTTGTTTTCCTGGATAGCGATGACCGGGCGCGCGAGGTGATTGACGCCTTGCAGCTTGATATGACACCCGGTGATCTGCGCCGGAATGTGACGATTGACACCGATGAAAGCCAGCTGCTGCTGACCATTGATGTGGACCTGCCCAGCGGCGAGCTTGCAAATCAGATTGCCCGCGAGTGGGGCGAGCAGTTCGTACAGTGGCGCGACGAGGAAAACCAGCGCACACTGTATGAGGATCGTATTCGCGCCAGCCTGGTTGATTATCCGACGTACGGCCAGATCCGGCCGCGGCTGGTGGTGAACGTGGCTGCCGGCGCGGTGCTGGGGCTGGTGATCGGTGGGGTGATCGTCTTTGTGCTGGAATACTTCGAATCCAACATCATCCGCAAGCGGGATGATGTGGTGCGTTCCCTGGATGTTCCTGTGCTGGGCCTGATCCCCTCTGATGATGCGCGGTCCTGATGATGAGCGAAAGAAAGAAGGCATGGTGATGGCGACTTCCAGTCTGATTACGCTGGCTGACCCCCGGTCCCCGGCCGCGGAAGCCTTCCGCGCATTGCGCACGAACCTGATCTTTTCCACAGTTGATAAGCCGGTGAACACGCTGGTAGTGACCAGCCCGACCCCCGAAGCAGGCAAGAGCACGGTGGCGGCGAATCTGGCGGTGACGCTGGCCCAGGGCGGGCATGACACGATTCTGGTTGACTGCGACCTGCGCCAGCCAAAGCAGCATGAAGTGTGGGGGCTGGAGAACAGCCGCGGCCTGACGACGATGATGCTGCAGGATGGGGCGATTGCGGACCCGCCCCTGGCCAGCACTTCGATCGCCCAGCTTAAGATTTTACCCAGCGGTGAAACGCCCCCGAATCCGGCTGACCTGATCGGCAGCCGCCGGATGGACGAAATCATTGGCGTGCTGAAAGCGCGTTCCGAATTCATTATCTTTGATGCGCCGCCGGTGCTCGCTGTTTCGGATGCGGTGATTCTTGGCTCAAAGGTGGATGCGGTGATGCTGGTGCTGCGCGCCGGGCATTCCCGCCGCGACCATGCCCTGCGCGCCAAGGAGCTGCTGGAGCAGGTGCATGTGCGGATTCTTGGCAGCGTGCTGACCAACGCTCCGCATGAGAAAGCGGTCGGCAGCTATTACGGTACATAGATTGAGGGTGATATGAAGGGTCTGATTCTCAGTGGTGGCAAGGGGACGCGGCTCTATCCGCTGACCTACACGCGGGCCAAGCAGTTGATCCCGGTGGCGAATAAGCCGATCCTCTTCCGCGTGATCGAGTCGATCCGCGATGCTGGCATTACGGAGATTGGCATTGTGATCGGCGATACGGGTGATGAAATCCGTGAGGCGGTGGGCGATGGCAGCCGCTGGAATGTGGCCATCACGTATATCGAGCAAGCGGAGCCGCTGGGGCTGGCGCACGCCGTTAAGATCTCCCGCGATTTCCTGGGGGATGACCGCTTCGTGATGTTCCTGGGCGACAATGTGATCCAGGGGGGGATTCACCGGCTGATCCAGGATTTCGACAGGCATGACGAGTGGAACAGCCAGATTGTGCTGACGCGTGTTGAGCAGCCGGAGCAGTACGGGGTGGCGAAACTCACCCCGGATGGCAAGATTGAACGGCTGATTGAAAAGCCCAAAGATCCGCCCTCCGACCTGGCGCTGGTGGGGATCTATATGTTCGACCACCATGTGTTTGAGGCGACGGAGGCGATCACGCCCTCCTGGCGCGGCGAGCTGGAGATCACCGACGCGATCCAGTGGCTGGTCGACCAGGGGCATGTGGTCTTTCCCTACGTGCATGAGGGCTGGTGGATCGATACCGGGCGGCCGGATGACATGCTGGAGGCGAACGGCAAGGTTCTGGAGGAACTGACGCCTGCCATCCTGGGTACGGTTGATCGCCTTTCGGAGGTGGATTCGCGCGTAACCGTCCAGGAAGGCGCCGAGATCATCAACAGCACCATTCGCGGCCCGGCGATCATCGGTGAGAACACGCGCATTGTGAACAGCTATATCGGGCCGTTCACAAGCATCTATCATGACGTGGTGATCGAAAACTGTGAGATTGACCGCTCGATTGTGCTCGAATACAGCGTGATGCGAGATATTGATGTGCGCGTGCAGGACAGCCTGATCGGGCGCTATGCCCTCGTTCAGAAGAGCGAATACCGTCCGAAGGCACTCAAACTCAAGCTGGGTGATCACAGCAAGGTGGGCCTGCTGTAAGAGTTCAGCTGGCACTCCGGCCGGGCTTCCTGCCGTATTCTTTTACTGTGTAACAGGAGCTAGCACGCCTTATGAAGAACATTCTGGTAACCGGTGGGGCGGGGTTTATTGGTTCGGCGTTCGTGCGCTACATGATTGACACGTATCCCGCTTATAACGTGATCGTGCTCGATAAACTGACCTACGCGGGCAATCTTGATAACCTGCTGCCCGTCCATGACAGCCCGCGGTACAGCTTTGAGCAGGCCGACATCGCTGATCGCGCGGCGGTGGAGCGCATCGTGGACCAGTACAAGATTGACACCATTGTCAATTTTGCGGCTGAGACGCATGTGGATCGCAGCATTCTGGAGCCGGACGCGTTTATTTCCACGGATGTGGTGGGGACGTACGTGCTGCTGGACATGGTGCGGCTGCGCGGAGTGGAGCGCATGCTGCATGTCAGCACTGATGAGGTCTATGGCGATGTGCGCGAGGGCTACTCGGTGGAGACCGATCCATTCGAGCCGAACAGCCCGTATGCCGCCTCGAAGGCCAGCGCGGAGCTGATGATCCGGGCTTACTACCAGACGTATGGCCTGAATGTCGTGATCACGCGCGGCAGCAACACATTCGGCCCGTACCAGTACCCGGAAAAACTGCTGCCACTGTTTATCACGGAGGCGATTGACGACCAGCCGCTGCCGCTTTATGGTGACGGCATGCAGGTGCGTGACTGGCTGTATGTGATGGACCACGTGACCGGCATCGACACGGCCCTGCACAAGGGGCAGGCCGGTGAAGCCTATAATGTCGCCGGGGAAAACGAGCAGCATAACATCGAGGTTGTGCGCCTGCTGCTGCAGGAGCTGGGCAAGCCGGAAACGCTGCTGCGCCATGTGGAGGACCGCCTCGGCCACGACCGCCGTTATGCCATGAATTGCACCAGGCTGCGCGCGCTGGGCTGGCAGCGCCAGCATTCATTCGAAGCGGCGCTGATTGAGACGGTGAAGTGGTACCAGGCCAATGAATGGTGGTGGCGGAAGATCAAGACCGGCGAATACAAGGAATACTACCGGACACAGTACGCGAACCGCCTGAAGCAATCCTGACCGGCGTTACACCTCCGCTGCCTGCGCGTTATCATGGCCGCGCTGGAGGGGAAGCATGATCGTAAAGCTCGTGCCTTTATGCTCATGGCTTTCCAGCCAGATGCGGCCATTGTGTTTATCCACAATCCCCTTGACGATGGAGAGCCCCAGCCCGGCACCCTTGTAGCGGTCGCGTGCGTTGGTGGCCCGGTAGAATTTGTCAAAGACATGCGGCTGGTCCTCAACCGGGATGCCGATTCCGGTATCGGCGATCTGCAGCACCAGAAAGGTGTCCTGCACGGACAGTGAAACGGAAATGGCGCCCGCGTTGGGGGTGAACTTGATCGCGTTGTCGAGCAGGTTGTCTACCATTTGCCGCAGGCGCAGGGGATTCCCCATAATCATCGATGTTTCTTCTGGCAGGGAGACCTGCAGATCAAGGGCTTTTTGGGTCAGGGTCTGCTGTGCGCCATCCAGGGCGTAGCGTAGCACCATCGCGAAATGTGTGGGTTCCCGATCCGCCTCGAAGCCAGCCTCAATGCGGCCCAGCTCCAGAAGATCGGAGAGCAGGGCGGTGATGGACTGTACGGCGAAGATGATGCGGTTGATGAACTGGCGCTGCTGGTCATTAATCGGCCCCATGCGCTCAATCAGTTCCACATACCCCTGGATGGTTGTCAGCGGGGATCGGATGTCGCGGGAGACTCGTTCCACGAATTCACTCTTGATTTTGTCGAGCGCCTTCAGGTGCGAGATATCCTGCAGGATGATCACACGCCCCTGACCGGGGACCGGTGTGAGCTGGGCGTTGAAGATAGCCCCGGTGGATTCCACAGTGATCTCGCTGCGGCGCAGGGCGTCACTGGTGAGCACCGGCTGTTTACACAGCGCCACCAGGCCAGGATGATCTATCAGCGCGGCGACAGGCTGGCCGTCGGTTGGCGCATCTGGCGGGATGTTACACAAATGGCGTGCGGTATCGTTGCAGTACAGGATGCGCATATCCTCGCTGACGATCAGCACACCATCGGCAGCATGCTGGAGCATGGCGGCTGCCTGCCGCTGCCTGGTTTCGGGTTGTTCAGCAACCCGGCGCAGCGCTGACAACAATGCCGCATAGTCGACCGGGTAGCCAAGGCAGTCCGAGACGTTGGCACGCAGCGCGCGGAGAAGCAGTGTCGGGGTCGGCTCCGCCGCCAGTATGATTGCCGGGGGCAGGGCTGCGTGGCGGCTGCGCAGGCCGGAGAGGAAGCTGATGGCATCCAGCAGGGGGGGGGCGTGGTAGACCAGCAGCAGATCAGCGTGGGCGATGTGGTTGCTGGTAACCTGCTCCGGCTCGCTGACGATCACGTGGTAGCCGTGGGCGCGCAGCATCTCACCCACAGGGGATTCAGCCTGCTGGGGGGCAGGGGGCTCAATTACCAGGATCTGCTGTAGGCTCACGTTGCGTTCCCTCACATCTGACTGCCAGTATAGTCAAAAAATGAGGGCAGCAAAAACGTGAGTGTGCTGCCCGGCACGCAGCACAAAAAAACCGCCCACCGGGCAGGTGAGCGGTTTTGATGTTTATGTGATGCTGGGTAGGGTTTAGTACATCCCCATGTCGCCGCCGGGCATGCCCGGCGGAGCCTTTTCCTCTTCGGGGATGTCCGTGATCAGCGCCTCGGTGGTCAGGATCATCGCCGCGATGCTGGCCGCATTCTCCAGCGCGCCGCGGGTCACCTTGGCCGGGTCGATGATGCCGGCCTCGATCATGTCGAGGTACTCACCGCTGAGGACATCGAAACCAATGTTGGTGTTCTTCTGCTCGGCCTGGGCGCGGCGCACGTTCTGGATGATCACGGCGCCATCTTCGCCAGCGTTGGCGGAAATGCGCTTCATCGGCTCTTCCAGGGTGCGGCGCAGGATGGCGATGCCGGTGTTCTCATCGTCAAATCCGAGCGTGAAGCTGTCTAGGGCCTTCACAGCGTTCATCAGGGCGACACCACCACCGGGGACAATGCCTTCTTCCACGGCGGCACGGGTGGCGCTGAGGGCGTCTTCCACGCGGTGCTTCTTCTCTTTGAGCTCGACCTCGGTGGCCGCGCCAACGCGGATAACCGCCACGCCACCGGCCAGCTTCGCCAGACGTTCCTGCAGCTTCTCGCGGTCGTAGTCGCTGGTGCTGTTGTCGATCTCAACGCGGATTTCTTCCACGCGGGCCTTGATAGCACCCTCGTCACCGGCGCCATCAATGATGACGGTGTCTTCCTTGTTGCTCACCACCTTGGCCGCGCGGCCGAGGTCGGCGATGGTCACGCTGTCCAGCTTGCGGCCCATCTCTTCGGTGATGACTTCGCCACCGGTGAGGGCGGCAATGTCGCGCAGCATGGCCTTGCGGCGGTCGCCAAAGCCGGGGGCCTTCACCGCGAGCACGTTCAGCATGCCGCGCAGCTTGTTCAGCACCAGGGTAGCCAGCGCTTCGCCGTCGATGTCTTCAGCGATGATCACCAGGTCACGCTTGCCAACCTGCACCAGCTTCTCGAGCAGGGGCACGATATCCTGGGCGGCGCTGATCTTCTTGTCATGAATGAGGATGTACGGTTCCTCAATGACGGCTTCCATCGTGTCGGGGGTGGTGACGAAATAGGGGCTGATGTAGCCGCGGTCAAACTGCATACCCTCGACATACTCGACCTCAAACGCGAGGCCCTTGCTCTCTTCGACGGTGATCACGCCGTCGTTGCCGACCTTGTCCATCACTTCAGCGATCAGGTCACCAATTTCCTGGTTCTGGGCGCTGATGGCTGCCACGGCCGCGATCTTGTCCTTGGTGCTGATGTCGATCGCCATGTCGCGGAGCGCTTCCGAGATCTTCTGGGTCGCCGCTTCGATACCGCGCTTGAGCAGCATGGGGTTCGCGCCGGCAGCCACGTTCTTCAGCCCTTCGTTGACGATCGACTGGGCCAGGAGCGTCGCCGTGGTCGTGCCGTCGCCGGCGATGTCATTGGTCTTGGTGGCCGCTTCCTTCAGGAGCTGGGCGCCCATGTTCTCAAAGGGGTCTTCAAGCTCAATTTCCTTCGCGACCGTGACGCCGTCATGGGTGACGGTGGGGGCGCCAAACTTCTTGTCAAGCGCCACATTGCGGCCCTTTGGCCCCAGGGTGGTCGTTACAGCATCAGCCAGCTTATCAACGCCAGCTTTAAGGCTGCGGCGGGCACTTTCACGGAAAATCAGTTGCTTGGGCATAGCTTACATTCCTCCAACAGTGAGCAAAAAGTCTGTGCGTTAGCTGTTACTTACTTCTCGACGACGGCGAGGATGTCGCTTTCCTTCATGATCAGGAGCTTGTCGCCATCCAGTTTGATTTCGGTGCCGCCGTATTTGGCGAACAGCACAATATCGCCAACCTTGACGTCCAGCGGGATACGCTTTTCACCTTCGTCATCGTAGCGGCCGGGGCCGACGGCGAGGACTTCACCCTGCTGGGGCTTTTCCTTGGCCGTTTCCGGCAGGAACAGGCCGCTGGCAGTGGTTTCTTCACCCTCATGGGGCTTGACGACGATGCGGTCATTGAGCGGACGCAGATTCAGTGCCATTCTCAGCTAACCTCCTCAAGTTAGATGTTGTATCGGTTAATTGGTCGCAGCGAATTATCTGAGAAAACGCAAGGTTAGCACTATACTTGTGTGAGTGCTAATCAAGACGTGCGCAGTTTACCAGAGTTCGAAGGGGATGTCAAGAAGATTCTAGCACACTGTGGCGCGGAGTGCTAATCAATTTCCGATGTGCGATTCTACCGGGGTTATCAGGATGATCCGCCCTTCTCGAACACTCAGTGCGATGTCACCTTCGGGGCTGAGCGCGATGCTGATCGGGTGTTCGGGGTAGAAGCCCTGCTGCTGAAGATTGACCACTTCCAGCGCGTAGCCATAATGTATGTCGGCAGGCACCAGAATCTCCAGGTTAACGGGCTGACCGTACGCATCCAGGATCGGGCGCCCGTACGCATCCAGGCAGGTTTCTGGCTCCCCGGCCGGGTCCAGACACAGGCGTGCGAGGGCGAAACCGTAGGTTGTGGCTGCATGCCGTTCGCCCTGCAGCGCCACAAGCAGGTCATCCGTGAACTCCGGGAACGCGGCCCCGGTGTAGAACACTATGCCCGCCGGGGCGCTGTGAGCGGGCAGCCGGTAGGTGGGTGGCATAACGTCGTCACAGGCGGCAGGGGACGCATCCGGGGCGGGCCGTGCACCGGTCGCAGTCTCATAACACCGCGGCCAGCCGTAATCTGCGCCGGGCGTGATTTGATTCACTTCTTCGTGCGGCGCAAAGTCAGGGGTGACGTAGGGCTGGTCGTCTGTCACGTACAGCGCGCCGGTGGCCGGGTGCCACGCCAGCCCAAACGCGGCATGCAGCCCGCGGGCGACGACCTGCACGTCGGCGCCGTTGAGAGCGAAGCTCAGGAGCGCCCCCGAAGGCAAATCGTCTGGCCCACAGGTGGGGCAGTCTGCCCCGGTGCTGATATAGAGGCGATTATCGGGGCTGATCCCCAGGGCGCCGTTCCAGGTGGGCGGCAGGTTATCGACGAGGATGGTCTGCGCGTCGGCCGTGCCGTCCCGATCGGTGTCCTGGAGCCGGTAAATGTGCCGCTGCCCGGCCACGTACAGCGCGTCCTCGTACCAGGCCAGCCCGTTCGGGGCGCTGAGCCCGCCCGCAAATTCGCGGATCGGGTACTCGCCCGCGGCAGCATCAAACGCATCGATCCAGCGCACGGCGCCATCCCCCGGGCTGACAAAGAACAGCCGACCACACCAGGGGGGGGCGTTGTCACCGCCGGGGCAGGGGGGGGCGTAGGTGAGCGCCGTGATGCTGGCGATTGCATCATGGTCGCTTTCGCGGATAAGATACTCAGGACACAAACGGAAGTGATTAATGGCAGGTTGTGTTACGATTGGGCCATCTGGCTCGCAGGGGGTTTCGATGATGGGCTCCGGGGTTGGGCCGGGCTGGATCTGCTGGGCCGCGGGACTGTGAACGGGCGCTGAACGCACCACGCCGGGAATCAGGATGAGCGCCAGGAATACTCCCAGCGCGATTACCAGCGAAGATCGGGCGTGAATCTGGTTTGCCAACGTGGTATCCCTGTCCGTGCAGGCTGCGCGATGCTTTCTACGGCCCCCAATGCTACCCGATTAACGGGGTATTCTGCCAATGCTGACCAGGGCTGATTGATCCCCTGCGATCACGATGATGGAGGTTGGGCATTTGTTCGCCAAGTGTGTAAAACTGACATGCGTCGTAGCGCTGATACTGATCAGTATGGGCATCCCTGAAGGCGCGCTTGCAGCCCCGCGCGCCCAGGAACGGCTTGCGCTGAGCTATGGAGAGACCGTCACCGGCACGATCGATCACATCCGCTTCTTCCAGCAGTACAGCTTTGAGGGACAGGCGGGTGACCGGGTGGTGATCACCATGGAAACGCTGGAGGGAAATCTCGACCCGCTGCTGCTGCTGGGTGATGCCAACCTCACGCTTATCGCGGAGGATGATGACAGCGCCGGTGGTTTTAATGCCCGGCTGGAAATTGTGCTGCCGGAGAGCGGTGTCTATGTGATTGAGGCAACTCGTTACGGCCAGGATACAGAGGTCGGGCGCAGCACCGGAACCTTCCGGCTGACGCTTACCGGGAGCCAGGCCGACAGCCGCGCGCCCGCACAGCTCTCGGGTGTGCTATCCTCGCTGAAATTCGGTGAGACACAGCGCGGGTTGCTTGATGCTGAGGACCAGTTCCGGCTGTTCTGGTTCCAGGCGCAGGACGGTGATCGGGTGCGCCTGCAGGGGACGTATAACAGTGAGACCGGCGCCACGCTGGTTGTGTATGACCCGCAGCTGGCGGAAATCGGGCGCGATCCCTCCGGCAGGCAGCTCCAGCTCAGCCTGGATGGGGATGGGGTGTACTGGGCAGGGCTGGCGCTGAATGCGCCCGGGGCTGCTGAGGCCTACTCGCTCACCCTGTCCGGCAGCGTGACAGACCCACAAACAGGCCAGGCAACACCCTACCTGATGGGCTACAACGAAAGCGTGGATGGCGTCATTGACGATGCCAGCGCCAGCCAGCGCTACCAGTTCAGCGGCCGGGCGAATGATCAGGTGATCATCCGGATGGACGCGCTGCAGGACACGCTCGATCCGTTTCTGTACCTGTATGGCCCGGGTGGTGAAATTGTGGGGCAGGATGATGATGGCGGCGGCAGCCCGAACGCCCAGATCGCGGCGGTGCTGCCTTACGACGGAACTTACACGGTGGTGGCGACCCGGTTTGGGGGCGCGGCAGGCAGCTCCAGCGGCAGCTATGCCCTGGGGCTGAGCTCAATGAGCGATCGGGTTGACGCGCCACCTGCGGGGACTGCCCGCCTGACGATCCCGGAGGCGTTCACCGGGCTGCCGCGCATGAACTATGGTGATGTGGTGGGCGGGGCGCTGGATGACGCGACGTATTCGCAGGCCTACGTGATTGAAGGCGCGGCGGGCAATGAAGTGATCATCACGCTTGAGAACACCGGCGGCAACCTTGATCCGCTGCTCATGCTGATGGATGCGAACCTGAATGTTGTGGCCGAGCATGACGATATCAGCGATGGGAACAAGAACGCGCGCCTTGAAATGGTTCTGCCGGAGGACGGCTACTATGCTGTGCTGGCCATGCGTTATAACGGTGAGGCTGGCACGACCAGCGGTAACTATCGCCTGACGATTGAAGGGGTGAATACAACCCTGTTCAGCCAGGTGGCGACCCTGCTGCCTGCGGCAGATCTGGCGGCGGGCAGCATCAGCGACCAGCTGCCGGGAGAGGCGATTGCGCTGCTGTACCGCCTGCATGCCCTGCGGGGTGATCAGATCGAGATTATCCTTTCCGGCGCGGATGCCATCCGGCAGGATGGGGTGCTGATCCTGGCGGATGCCAACCTGCAGGAGCTGGCGGTGGGGACGCAGGGGCTGCTGCGTCACACGGCCCGCCAGGACGGTGCGTATATCCTGATCCTTACACGACAGGGTGGGCCGCTGGGAACCGCGCGCGGTTTCTTTGAGCTGACGGTCAGCGGCGCCGATCCTGACGCTGCGCGTGAGCTGGGTGTGCTGCCAGCTGGTGGCGACTACGGCCCGGGCGATCTGATCCCCTATGGCACGCTGCTGGTTGAAAACATCTCGGATGCCAGCTACGAATACCAGTATCGGTTTATGGGCCAGCAGGGTGACCGGATTACGTTGAGGATGGACGCGCTTGACGCCACGCTGGACCCGGCCATCCGTGTTCTGGGGCCGGATGGCAGCGAGATCCTGCGGGATGACAATTCCGGGGGCAACCTGAATGCCTTTATCCCGGCCTACCTGCTGACGGCTGATGGCGAGTACACGTTGATTGCGAGCCGTTCCGGGGGACGACAGGGGGTATCACGGGGGCGATTTGAGTTGCTGCTTTCCGGTGCTCCGGTTACTCAGCCTGCGGTGGTGCCGGGGCAGGATGGCCTCAGCCCGCAGACGGCTTTTCCGCTCGCCGTTGGCCAGACGGTTTCGGGCCAGATTGACGATACCCAGGCAGCAGTATTCTATGTGCTGGAAGCGCAGGCAGGTACAACGCTGCAGATCGATATGCTCCGCGCAGGAGGAGACCTCGATGCATTCCTGGTGCTGCTTAATGCGCAGGAGGCGCTGATTGCGTCCAACGATGATGGTGGCGGTCGCCAGAATGCACGGCTGCAGTATACCTTCGCTGCGGATGGGGTGTATTTTGTCGGCGCTACCCGCTTTGAATTCATGGAAGGGCAGACGCAGGGGGAATTCCTGCTCAGCGTGGTGGCGCGCTGAGGGCGACATGGCACGATTGTCAGGGGTTTTGGGGTGTTATGTTTTGGTGGTTGGCTTGCTGCTGGCTGGCCTGTTTGCCGGGGAGACTCGGGTCAGCGCGCAGGAAGGCCGCCAGGTGACGTATGGAGAGCGGATCGAAGGGCGGATTACGGCCCAGGAATTCCGCCAGATCTACTATTTTGAGGCACGGCGGGGCGACGTGGTATCGGTGCGCATGCAGGCAACCGGCGGCAGCCTGGATCCGCTGCTGGTGCTGGTGGATAACACCGGGAAGCAGCTGGCATATGCGGATGACTCCGACGGGAGCTATGGCGCGGCAATTGAAACCCTGCAAATTCCTGAAGATAACTACTATTTCATCGTGGCCAGCCGCTATGGGCAGGGGCTAGGCAGCACCGAAGGAACGTTTGCTGTGGAGCTGCAGCGGGTAGGTGTGCTGTCGATGCAAGGCGTGTACCTGGCCTACGGCGATTCGGTGGTCGGCGCGGTGGATGGCGCCAATCCTGTCGTGCGCTATGTGTTTGAAGCGCGGCGCGGTGACATCCTCAATATTCAGATGCGTCGTATCTCCGGCAACCTGGATTCATACCTGACCGTTGTAAACGCCAAAGGTGAGGTGTTGGCCAGCAACGACGACCTGGGGGATTCGCTTGATGCGGGCATCGAGGGGCTGCTGATACTGGAGCCGGGCTTTCATACCGTGCTGGCGTCGCGTTTTGGTGAGGAAGCAGGCGACAGCCAGGGGAGCTTCGTGCTGACGCTGAATACCACGCCAACCAGCGGGCAGGGCATCACCCCTGACTCGGCGCTGCTGCTGCGCTATGGGGAAGAAGCCAGTGGAGAGCTGGGTCGTGATGTGCCGTTCCGCTATTACACGTTTGGGGCGGGCCGGGGCGATATTGTGACGATCAGCATGGATCGTACTGGCGGCAATCTGGATCCGTACCTTGCGCTGAGCAATGCGCAGGGTATTCAACTGGCCGAGGATGATGATTCCGGGCCGAGCAACAACGCCCTGATCCAATCCTTCATCATCCCTGAATCAGGGACGTATATCGTGCAGGCGGCGCGGTTCGATCGGGAAGCAGGCGTCACGGGGGGCGGGTATACCCTGCGCCTGGAAGGGCTTACCGGGGAGGCTCCGGTTGTTGAGCCGGGCATCCGCACGGTGCTGTATGGCGCAACAGTGACCGGCCTGGTCAGTGACGATGATTACCTGGAAACGTACGCGTTTCTGGGGAACGCGGGGGATGTGGTCACGATTGACATGACGACCTCCGGTGGCGATCTTGACCCGTATCTGCTGCTGTTTACCTCCGCCAGTGTTCAACTGGCAGAGGATGATGACTCCGGCTCGGGCAAGAATGCGCGAATTGGCCCGTTTACGCTGCCCGCGGATGATATTTACTACATTGTGGCGACCCGGTACGAGTACGAATCAGGACGCACCCGCGGGCCATACACGCTGTCGCTGGCGCGCCAGCAGCCCTGAGTCACGCGTTCCGGTGACACACGTCAGATTGAAGCCGGGGCCTCCACCTGCTAGAATTGCGCGCCGATCATAGGAGCGAAATCCACATTGTGGTGATGGAATGGAGCTTATGGGGCAAGTTCTAACCCAGGCCGAGGCAGTAGCCCGGCGCGAGGCGCTGGCGGCGCAGGGACAGACCATGGTTTTCAGCAACGGGCACTTCGACCTGTTTCATGTCGGCCACCTGGATTACCTGGAGAAGGCGCGCGCGCTGGGTGACGCACTGTTTATCGGCGTCAATGACGACGAGTCTACACGGCGGCTGAAGGGACCCGGCCGCCCGATCATCCCGGCCGTAGAACGGACGCGGTTACTGGCAGCGCTGGATGTGGTTGATGTGGTGATGATCTTTGCCGGTGATACCGCGGATGACCTGATCACGGCCCTCCGGCCTGATATTTACGCCAAAGGCGGAGATTACGCGACCAAGTTCCTGCCGGAGCGGTCAACTGTTGAAGCGCTTGGCGGGCGGGTCGAGCTGATCCGCTTCCTGCCGGATCACAGCACCAGCGACCTGATCGCCACAATCAAAGCCCTGCCGGAGGGCGAATGACGGCCCCTCACCCCGATCCTGCTGAGATTCTGAGCGTGCCTGCTGCGGATGATCAGCAGACCATCCTGGCGGATGAAGCCAATGTCGCCCGGGCGACAGGGGTGATCGCCCTGGGCAATATCACGAGCCGGGTGCTGGGGCTGGGCCGCGAGATGCTGCTCAGCGACCTCTTTGGGGCGGGCGTTACCGTGGACGCCTTCAATCTGGCGGTGATTGTCCCCAAAACGCTGTATGATCTGCTGATTGGTGGGCATGTCAACAGCGCCATTGTGCCGGTGCTGAGCGAATACGCCATGGCGAAGGATCGCTCGGCGCTGTGGCGGCTGGTGAACCAGCTGCTGGGCGTGGTTGTTGTCCTGCTGGCGACGCTGATCCTGCTGATTGAGCTGGCCGCGCCGCAGATCATCAGCCTGGTGGCCAGCAACGAAGTCCCCGAAATTCAGCAGCTGGCGACGGATCTGCTCCGGATCACCTCCCCGGCACTGATGTTCCTGAGCCTGTTTGCGGTGTTGAGCGGCGTGCTGTATGCCCTGCGCCGGTTCACGCTGCCCGCGTTTGCCGGGGCGATGTTCAACGGCACGATTGTGGTGGTGACGATCATCGCTGCGCCCAGCCTGGGCATTGAGGCGATGGCGCTCGGCTGGCTGGTGGGCGCGGTGGTGCAGATGGCGGCCCAGATGTGGGGGCTGCGGGATGGCAGACTGTTCCCCTCCCTGCGCGGCTGGCTGGCATCGCCGGGGCTGCGGCGCATCGGGCTGCTGTACCTGCCGGTGATGTTTTCGCTGGTGATTGACACACTGGTGATCCGGCTGGTGAGCTACCGGCTGGCTTCCCAGGCCGGCCCGGCCAGCATCAGCTACATGAACTTCGCCACGACGCTCATGCAGTTTCCGCATGGCCTGGTCGCCACCGCGATCAGCATCGCGATCCTGCCGACGCTTTCCCGCCAGGCTGTCGCGCTGACGGACGAGCAGGGGATGCGCGTCTACAAGCAGACTCTGGGGCGCGGGCTGCGACTGGGGATTGTCCTGATCCTGCCCGCCGCGGTGGGGCTGTTCGTGGTGGCGGGGACGGTGGTGGCGCTGCTCTTTGAGCATGGGTCGTTCACCGCGGTGGATACGGTCAACACGGCCATGGCCCTGCGCCTGTACCTCTTTGGGCTGCCGTTCGCCACGGTGGACCTGCTGCTGATCTTCGCATTTTACTCTCAGAAAGACACGCTGACCCCGGCCATTGTGGGGGTAATCAGCCTGGTGGCGTACATGGTCATCGCGCTGCGACTGATGCCCGATTACGGCCTGTTCAGCCTGATGATCGCGGATTCGTGCAAGCACCTGATCCATGCCAGTGTGGCGGGGTGGCTGCTGCTGCGGCGTATTGGCCGTCTGCAGGCGGAAAATCTCCCCCAGACGACCCTGAAAGCCTTGGCAGCGTCGCTTGTGATGGGTGGCGCCGCTGTCGCGGCGCAGGGGGCGCTGCTGGGCGCGCTGCCTGCCACCACCATCGGAGAGCTGGGCGTGGTGCTTGGTACGGCTGGCGTGGGGGCGCTGGTGTTTGGGCTGGCGGCGTGGGTGCTGCGCATTGGCGAACTCTCCTGGCTGAGCAGCATGCTGCTGCAACGGCTGCGGCCGTGAGTTGACCGCCTGGCACAGGGGCAGACGGCGCCGATTCAGGGGATAACGTAACCGAACGCCAGGTTCATGCATCGAACTAGGCAGCCCAAGCTGGTATACTTTCCCTCACATATGAGAGAATTCTTGCCGAAGGAGAATATTGATGGCTTTTGCGAAGATCGTACCCCCATCCGCTGGCGAACGCATCACCGTGCAGAATGGCAAGCTGGTTATCCCCGATGAGCCGATCGTCGCGTTCATCGAAGGCGATGGCATTGGCTATGACATCATGACCGCTTCCAGGCGCATCTGGGATGCAGCCGTTGACAAAGCCTATGGGGGCAAGCGGAAGATTCACTGGATGGAGATTTATGCCGGTGAGAAAGCTGCCGAGGTCTATGATGGCGACTTCATGCCGGAGGAGACATTTGAGGCGCTGCGCCAGTACTATGTCGGCATCAAGGGGCCGCTGACCACGCCGGTGGGCGGTGGGTTCCGCAGCCTGAATGTGACGCTGCGCCAGGTGCTTGACCTGTATGCCTGCGTGCGCCCGGTGCGCTGGTTCAGGGGTGTGCCCAGCCCGCTGCATGAGCCGGAAAACACCGATATCGTGATCTTCCGCGAAAACACCGAAGACGTGTATGCCGGGATCGAGTATGAGGCGGGGACACCGGAGAACAAAAAACTGGCCGCGTTCCTGCGCACTGAGTTCGGCGCCAACTTCTTTGAAGATGCCGGGCTGGGGATCAAGCCGATCAGCGAGTTCGCCACCAAACGGCTGGTGCGCAAGGCGATCGAGTACGCGATTGAGCGCGGGCGCCCCTCGGTGACGCTGGTGCACAAGGGCAATATCCAGAAATTCACCGAAGGCGCGTTCCGCAAATGGGGCTATGAGCTGGCCGCGGATGAATTCGGGGATGTGACCATCACCGAGGACGAACTGTGGGACAAGTACGGCGGCAAGCAGCCCGAGGGCAAGATCCTGATCAAGGATCGCATCGCGGATATCATCTTTCAGCACCTGCTGCTCCGCCCGAATGAGTTTGATGTGCTGGCGACGATGAACCTCAATGGTGACTACCTGAGCGACGCCGCCGCCGCGCATGTGGGCGGGGTGGGAATCGCGCCCGGGGCGAACATTGGCGATCATGTCGCCCTGTTTGAGGCTACCCACGGCACCGCACCGAAGTACACCAACCTGGACAAGGTGAACCCTGGCTCGCTGCTGTTCTCCGGCGTTATGATGCTGGAATACCTGAAGTGGTGGGAAGCCGCCGACATGATCGTGAAGGCGTACGAGCAGACGATTGAGGACAAGGTCGTGACCTACGATTTCGCCCGCCAGATGGAAGGCGCGACCGAGGTCGGGACGAGCGATTTCGCCTCCGCGGTGATCGCCAATATGCGCTGACCCTGCTGGGCCTGGTTGCGATATGCCGAAGCCGGTGTGACCTCTCGCACCGGCTTTTGTATTGCGGCGCATTCCAAGCGTTAAGCAGGGATTCATCTGGATGTCAGCCAGACTTAATTTGCCGGGTGGATAATCAGGGAGCGCAGTCTGTCCTGGCAGCATTGAGGTGGAGTGATGAATACAAGAATCTATACCGTGCTGAGCGTGATCCTGATGTTACTGCTGGTGCTGGTTCTGGCATTGCCCGCTGGCGCTCAGAGCGCTGCCGGGCCGGGCCAGCAGGAGTATGGCGGCAGCGTGCCTGCTGTACCTTTTCCGGAAGGACTGGACTGGATCAACACCCCCGGCCCGCTGACGTGGGAGGATCTGCGCGGCAAGGTCGTCCTGCTCGATTTCTGGACGTATGGCTGCATCAACTGCATTCACGTAATCCCGGACCTGCACCGGCTTGAGGAGGAGTTCGCCGCGGAGCTGGTGGTGATCGGCGTGCACAGCGCCAAGTTCCTCAACGAAGGCGAGACCGATAACATCCGGCAGATCGTCCAGCGCTACGCGGTGGAGCACCCCGTGGTGAACGACCGTGACTTTGAAGTGTGGCGGGCGTGGGGCGTGCGCGCCTGGCCGACGACTATGCTGGTTGATCCGGAGGGCATGGTATATGGCTACCATGAAGGCGAGGGCGTGTACGCTGTCATGCAGCCGATCATCACAGCCATGGTGAGCGAATTTGATCGCCTGGGGCTGATCGATCCCAGCCCGATCGCGCTGACCCCGGCCAGCGCTGACCGCCCTGATACGCTGCTGGCCTTCCCCGGCAAGGTGCTGGCCGATGAGGTGGGCCGGCGGTTGTTTGTGGCCGATACGAACCACAACCGGATCGTGGTGGCTGACCTGGATACTTACGAGGTGCTGGCCGTTGTGGGCGGCACGTCTGCCGGTAACATGGACGGAAGTTATGCGGTTGCGCGGTTCAATATGCCGCAGGGGCTGGCGCTTGACGCTGATGGCCGGACGCTGTACGTGGCGGATACGGGCAACCATACGCTGCGCGAAATTGACCTTTTCAGCGAGACGGTGTGGACGGTTGCCGGGACGGGCCAGCAGGCCCGCTACGGCGCGACGGGAGGGGCAGGGCTGGAAACCGCCCTGAGCAGCCCGTGGGACCTGGCGTATGTGGAGGGCAGCCTGTACATCGCCATGGCAGGCCCGCATCAGCTGTGGCGCTATGACACGGCGACCGGCGCGATCACAGTGCATGCCGGCAGCGGGCGCGAAGGACTGCTGGATCGCCGCCATGCGGACGCGGAACTGGCCCAGCCCAGTGGAATTGCCAGCGATGGCGAGCTGCTGTATTTCGCGGACAGCGAGGCGAGCGCGATCCGCACCGCCGGACTGGACCCGGCGGGCGAGGTCTGGACGCTGGTGGGAACGGGGTTGTTTGATTTTGGCGACCGAGACGGTACAGGCAAGCAGGCGCTGCTTCAGCACCCGCTGGGTGTGGCGGTGGCTGGCGATCAGCTCTACGTGGCGGATACCTACAACAGCAAAATCAGGCGGATTGACCTGGAGTCTACCGAGGTGAGTACGCTAACCGGCGCGGGGGTGGGGGGCTACCGGGATGGCGCGCTGGCGGCGGCGCTGTTCAACGAGCCGGGCGGGCTGAGCTATGCCGCCGGGCGGCTGTACGTGGCGGACACGAACAATCACGCCATCCGCGTGATTGACCTGGAAGCCGGCACGGTGGAGACCGTCCAGTTCAATAACCTGGAGCTGCTGCAGGCTGGTCGGGAGGCGGTGGTTGCGGCGGCGCCGTTTACGGGGAACGAGGTGACACTGGCCCCCCAGACGCTGGCTCCTGGTGTGGGAGAACTACTGCTGCGGATTGAGCTGCCGGAAGGCTACAAGCTCAACACGATTGCCACATCGCTGGTGGAGTGGGGCGTGGACGGCGCGGTGGTGACCCTGGCAGAGGAGGAGAATCCACTGCCCGTGCCTGACCCTGATGTGCCGTTGGTGGTAACGACCAGGCTGGGGGCGGGTGAAGCGGAGATCGCGGCCGACCTGACGCTGTATTACTGCGAGGCGATCAACGAGAGCCTGTGTTTTGTCGACCGGGTGCGGATCACGCTGCCGGTCAGCGTGACGGATGCTGCCACGCAGACGACGGCGCGGCTGACGTATGAAGTTGTGCCGCCGGTGTTTGAATAGCCTTAGCTTAGCGGGGATGCCCCATCTCTGACGGGGCATCCCCGCTGTTTACTTGCGTGTCAGCCTGTGCAGGCCGGCCTGCACCGCGGCATGGCGCGTGGCGATATCGGCGGCGGCGGGGGCTTGCAGCGGCATGCCGATCTGCTCCAGCATGAACGAGGCGGCAACCGCGCCCCAGATGGCGGCATCGGCCAGATCGCGCGTTTCCACCCACCTGACCGAAAACGCACCGCAGTAGGCATCACCTGCGCCAACCGGATCGATGATCCGGCTTACCGGTGCGGCCGGCACGCTGACACCTTCCTCCGTGTGCAGGTCCCAGACCTCTGACCCGGCGGCGCCGTTGCGCAGGGCCAGGATGTGTCCACCCAATGCTTTGGCTCGATCCAGCAGCGCCTCGCGCTCCGCCGTGCCAAACAAGCTGGCGGCCTCGCCCCAATTCGGCGAGAAGATGTCGGATTGCGCCAGGAGTGCCTCAAGCGCAGCCTCGGCGCAGGGCTGGTCCAGGCCTTTGAATGGCTCAATGCTGACGGTAATGCCGCGCTCCCGCAGGGCTACACAGGGCTGCAGGTATGGGTCCTCCGGGTGGATGCCCCACTGCACCAGCCTGATCGCCGGGTAGACGCGCAGGATGGTGGTGGCGTCCGGGTGGGTCTGGCGGTCGGAGGTCGCCTGATCAACGCGCCAGACGTGCGTGCGGCGGCCGTCTTCCTCCAGGAGCTGCCATGCCCTGGGCGTGGGCAGGGCGGTAGCGCGCACGCCGGACAGGTCAGCGCCCACGCTTTCAAGCGGCTGCAGGGCCGCGCGGGGGAAGTCAGGGCCTACACCGGCAATGATGCCGGCCTGGGCCGGGGCTGACGCAGCCAGCGCCATCCCCCAGGTGGCCTGCGCCCCGCCGCCGCCGAGCATACCCATCTGCGTGCGGCCATCCGGGAAGACGATGTCATCCAGGATGATTCCCAGCGAACAGTACGTCACCGTCACGGTGCATCCTGCTCCTGGCTGAGGGCCGCGTAAAGCATCGCTTTCCAGCGTGGGATGTCGATCTCCCAGCAGATGGTTGTCGTTGGCGGGCGTTCGACGATGCTGCCCCAGATCGGGCGATTGTTCGCGTCGGCGGCCACGCCAAGCTGATCCACGACCGTCATGCCGCGGGTGAGCAGGCTGGCCGTCTCAACATCAACATGGTGGCGGCTGCTGCGGGTGCAGATGGTGGGATCGATCGCGACGGCCATAGCCACCGGGTCAGGCAGGGCGAGGCCGGGATCGCGCAGCCAGCGTTGATTCACGGCGATGCCGGTGCGATTGCAGTCCAGGGCGAAATGGGCCAGCGGGGTATCAAGCCCGCGGATGTAGTCCATTTCTTCAGGCGAGATATTCGCCGCGCCGGTGGAAAGCTCACAGCCGACCATCTCAATCGGCACGCCGGACTGGAACACGCGCCGCGCCGCTTCGGGGTCCACCCAGATGTTGTATTCCGCTGCGGGCGTGACGTTGCCGACCGTGTTCGCCGCGCCGCCCATGATCACGCAGCGCTCCACCAGATCGACGATCTCCGGCGCGCGCATTACGGCCAGCGCGAGGTTGGTGAGCGGGCCGAGCGTCACAACAGTGAGGCCGGGATGCGCCTTGATCGTGCGAATTATGGCATCAGCGGCATGTTCGGCTTTGGGCTGGCGGGTGGGGGGCGGGTAGTGCTGGTCACCAAAGCCGTCTTCCCCGTGGAAGAACTGGGCGGTCACCAGCTCGCGGGTTAGCGGCTGCGCTGCGCCGGGGTAAACCGGCACAGGGGCGTCACACAGCTCGGCGGTGTACAGGGCGTTGGTTACGCCCTGCTCCAGGGGAACATTGCCCGCGACGACAGTGATGGCTTTCACCTCGACGTCGGGCTGGCGCAGGGCCATAATCAGGGCGACAGCGTCATCAGAGGCGGTATCGGTATCGATCAGGAATGTGCGTGGCATGGTGGTCTCCTATGCCGAAAGCGCGGACAGTGCGGCGGCGATCTGCGCGCCCAGCCCGGCGTTATTCACCAGCAAGGCGACATTGGCGACCCGCGAACGGCCGCCGGTCAGCTCCAGGACCTTGCCCAGCACAAATGGCGTGACTTCCTTGCCGGAGATGCCCAGCGCGTCGGCTTCACGGGTGGCGGCCTGAATCGCGGCTTCGGCTTCGTCAGCGGGGAGTTCCGCCGCGGCGGGGACCGGCGTGGTGATGAGCAGCCCCTGCTGCAGCCCCAGCTCCGCCCGCGCCCGGGTGATGGCGGCCGCTTCGTGCGGCGTCTCGATGCGCAGATCGATGGGCAGGCCGCTGGTGCGCGTGTAAAACGCGGGCAGCTCGTCCGTCTGGTAGCCGATCACCGGCACGCCCTGGGTTTCCAGCACTTCGAGCGTCAGCGGCAGGTCCAGGATCGATTTCGCCCCGGCGCAGACCACGGTGACAGGGGTGCGGCCCAGCTCGATCAGGTCGGCAGAGATGTCTTCCGGGTGGCCGCGATGCACCCCGCCGATGCCGCCGGTCGCGAAAATCGGGATGCCGGCCATGTGCGCGACAAGCATCGTGCCTGCGACGGTGGTGGCGCCATGCGCGCGCATCCCCACCACCAGGGGCAAATCGCGGCGGCTGCACTTGCGCACCGCCTCGGGGCCAAGCGCGGCCAGCCGTTCGATATCAGCCGTCGTCAGCCCAGCGCGAATCTGCCCGTCCAGGACGGCGATGGTCGCGGGGGTGGCGCCGTTGTCGCGCACGGCCTGCTCCATAGCCAGCGCGGTTTCCACGTTGACCGGGTAGGGCAGCCCGTGGGTGATCAGGGTTGATTCAAGGGCGACAACCGGCTTGTTTGTATTGAGAGCCTGCGCGACTTCAGAGGATAAGACCAGGTGTTTGTTCATGAAGAATGACCTTTTGTCCGGGTAAGGTGTTGCAGAACGCATTAAGCCGCTGGTTCGTCTATAATAACCAACATTGGGGCGAGCGCGACATGAATCGCCATTTACTTATGTATCTGACCACAGGACTAAGACCATGCTGCTGGAACAACTCTGGCGTGAAATGCCCAATCTGGAAGCTGCTATTCGTCAGCAGGTCGTTGTCAGTGACCGGGAACAGACCTGGGCGCTGCTGCGCCAGCTGATGGCAGCAGCTGCGCCTTCCACCGGGGCGGCCCTGCCTGGCGGGATCATTGACCAGGTGAGCGACATTGCGGCAGTATTTGGGCTGGCGGACAGGCTTGTGCCTGATCTGGCCGGGCCGAATAACCCCGGATTGTGGGTTGGGGTGGCGAAAGAAGGCGCAGACCTGGTGGTTGCCGCGCCGCTGGACAGGCTCACCTTTCGCGTGAAGCAGCTGATCGACGATCGTACGGCGGAGCTGTACCCTATCTGTGTTGCAGGCCTGCCTGAAGAGATGGCGCAAGCGCCGGCGCAGGCGTTCCGCTATGATGCACAGCGGGCGCGGCTGGGCGTGAGCGCACGGGGGCAATTAGTCCCCCGGGATGGGGCATTGTTCTTTCGGGCGGAGCATGGCACGGTTTCCTGGATCGATGCGATTACGCTTGACCTGGTGCCACGCAGACAACGGGATTGGGTTCGCGGCAGCGGCCTGGATAATGCGGCAGGGGTGCTGGAGACACTGGCGCTGGGGGCGGTGCTGCGCCAGGTGGAAGAAGCGCTGCTGGAGCATAATCGCCGCTGCCTGCTGGTGTTTCCGGATCGGCGTGATTTCTCCCCTGCGACACTGATCAACCGTGCAGCGGGGGGCAGCCTTCAGCCCGCACTGGGGACTATCCTGGTGGAAGGGCAGATCGTGGATGCCGAACACGGGCCTCAGTACGAAGCCGGGATGGCGTATACCTCTGGCAGCGAACGGCGCTGTGGCATGCTTGTCCCGGTAAATTACCAGCAGCTGGCCCATGATCTTGAACTGGCCTTTGAGCAGGTGACCAGTGGGGTGGCGCAGTTCACGCCCGCGAGCGCGGCGTGTGCCGGACAGCAGAGTGGCATGGTTTCCAGTCAGCGGGTGCTCGGTGTCATGGGGCCGCCTTTGAGTCGCCCGCATGCCGGGCAGGAGATCGTGCATCTGGCCGATGTTGAGGCCGGGGTGTGGTGGCTGGGGGCGTTTGTCGCGCTGGCGCTGAATCTGGTGCCGGAGGTGGCCAGCCGCTACGCCCTTGGTCGCTGAGGCATTCTTGCTATAATGGCGCGGTAGCCTGTACTGAAACCAGAACAGAGGACTGATGTCACAACCCCCTGAGATGTATCGTGTGCGAATCACGTTTGGAAAGCAGGATGCGCTGCGTTTTGTCGGGCACCTGGACCTGGCCAAGACCTGGGAGCGCGTGCTGCGCCGGGCGCATATCCCCCTGGTATATTCCCAGGGCTTTAACCCCCAGCCCAAAATGCAGCTGGCCGCGGCGCTGCCCCTGGGAATCAGCAGCGAATGTGAGCTGCTGGATATCTGGCTGCTGGAGCAGGTTGACCTGCCCACGCTGCCTGCCCGGCTGGAGGCTGTCAGTCCGGCAGGGCTGAAAGTCTACCATGTGGAGGAAGTGCCGCCTAAGGCGCCTGCGCTGCAGACGCTGCTGGAGCGGGCCGATTACCGGATTCAGATTGACGAAATCGACCTGGCCGACCTGCAGGCGCGGGTGGCGGCGTTTCTGGAGCGCGAGCAGGTGCTGGTGGAGAAGCGGGGCAAGCAGGTGGATTTACGCCCGCTGGTGCAGCGTCTCGAAGTGGATGAAGGCGGCCTGAACGCAGGGCTGACCATCGGCAGCCACGGCAATGCGCGTCCGGATGATCTGCTCGGCGCGCTGGGGCTCAGATTCGAGATGGCGCGCTGCCACCGGGTAGGGCTGGCGCTGCGCTCTGAGGTGTCGGAGTAGCGGGCGCCGGCAATCCAGCAAAAAACTGGTATGGGGCTTCAGGCGTCCAGTATCTGGTTGAGGATGGCCTTGATCTGCATCGGGGTGGCGGGCTTGGTGATGATGTGTTCCAGACCGAAGGCCGCGGCCCGTTCGGCGGTGGCTGTGTCTGACAGGCCGGTCATGACGATGGGTGTGGTGTTTGCGGGGCTGCTGCGGATGGCGGGCAGCAGCTCCCAGCCGGGTTTATCCGGGAGCGTTACGTCAAACAGCACGCAGCAGAAGCGTTCCCGGGCCAACAGGTTTTCGGCTTCGGCGACGGTGTGGGCAATGGTGATGTTGTACGTGCGTCCCAGGTAGATATTGAGCAGGCGGCAGAAATCTCGATCGTCCTCCACGATCAGAATTGACTCAGGCATTGGGCCTCCAGATCCTGGCGCGAATCCGGGTCCAGCACGTGCTGAAGTGAGCGAAAGAATCCACCGCGGCGGCGTGCTGGTACCCAGATTCTATCATACAACGGGGTTTACTCTTCCCGATTGCGCGTGATCTCGCGATCCAGGAAGCGCAGGACAAAAGCGAGCACGACCCCGCCCCCGATCAGGGAAACGGTGGCAAATGCCCCAAATGCCAGGAAACCGAGCGCCTGATTCGGCGTGACTTCCAGGGTGGATCCCTGGGGGTTCAGGGTCTGAATCCTGACGGGAAGCAAGCCATTTGGGCCGCTGGCGATGATGGTCAGCGTAATGAATCCACCAACGATCAGCACAGCAGCCGCAACAATGCCAAAAGTCGTTCTGTTCATCAAAAAGCTCCTGTTGGGGTAGTTCCGGTTACTCAGAAAAATCTACTGCATAACTGGATAGATATTGTACAGTAACTACGGGCTTTGGCCTATGGTTATGTGTGTCGGCTGCCGCCGTTTGCGTTTGTTCCTGCAGACCCCGATCAGCGGTGCTGACTGTCTTCGTGCCTGATCGAGCGTTCTTCAGCGCGGTCGGCCAGATCATCCTTGCCAAACTGAGTCGAATCCTGAATGGCATCCGGGCTTTCACCGGCTTCGTGCTCACGTCTGTTGGCGGCAGGCGCTTGACTGGTTGGGAGTGGCGGCGCGGCGGGTGATGCTTCCAGGCGAATAGTCGTCTGCACACCTTCTTCTTCCGCAGCGGAGCCATCCTCTGCCGTTTCCTGCGCATAGTCTTCCGTGCTGTCAGTGGTTTCGCCCGCAGATTGCCCGAAGTGGGCCGCATCAGCGAAGGCAGGGTCGCGTTCAGCAGGGGCGCGCTCTGGCGCTTCGCGAGCGAAGGCACGATCCTGTGGCTCCTGCTCAGTGCTGTGGCCAGTGATCTGGCCGTCTCGTGGGTCTGGCATCATTCTCTCCTGGCAGCCGGCTCATTCGGGAGCGTGAACCAGAATACGCTGCCCTGGTTCAGGGTGCTTTCAACGCTGATTTGCCCCTGGTGCACTTCGATGATGGCTTTGGCAATAGACAGCCCCAGGCCGGAGCCTTCGATGCCAGCGACTTCCGCGCGGGATACCCTGTAGAAGCGATCAAACACGCGGGGGAGGTCGGCCTGCGGTATGCCCAGGCCAGTATCGGCGATTTCCACCCGTACCATGCCCGGCAGCTGCTTCAGTGTGACGGCGACAGCACCCCCGGAATGATTGTACTTGACGCTGTTGCTGAGGATGTTGCCAACAGCCCTGCGGATGCGGCGCTCGTCAGCCAGAACGGGCTGCAGGGCGTCATCCAGGGCCAGGGTAATGCGTATGCCACGTGCACTGGCATGTGGCTCGAGGGCGCTGACTTCGGCCCGGATGATATCCCGGAGGTTACAGAAGCTGGTGCGGAGCTCCGCGCCTTCTTCCAGCCAGACCAGCTCCAGCAGGTCATTGATCAGGGCCGCCATGTTTTCCGCAGCGGCCAGGATGCGCGTCCGATACTGCTCCTGGCGCTCATCAAGCGGGTTGCCGTGCGCCAGCAGGTCCGCGTAGCTCTTGATAGACGAGACCGGTGTTTTCAGGTCATGCACGATGTTGCCGATCAGGCTGAAGCGCGACATGGAATTATGGTCGGTCACAACGGTCACACCCTTATTCCAGATTCCTGTAATCGAGCACCAGCAAAGGCGCAATCTCGCTGAATGCGCGGGCGACACGTGTGCCGTGCCAGGTAAGATACGTGCCGTCGCAGTGATGGATCCGCTTGCTTTGGGCGGCGGGCATATGCAGGTGGGCGAGCTCAGCCGCCTGTTCAGGCTGAAACCGGAACGGTTCATCGGGCAGCAGGACGATATCCGGCTGGCTGGCCTCAATCTCGGTCAGGGTGATGACAGGGTAGGGGATTTCCCGGTCTGCAAAGACGTTAAGACCACCGCATACGCGCAGCACATCGTGCAAAAAGGTGGCCCCGCCAGCCGTCATCCATGGATTATACCAGATCGGGACGAACACGCGGACCGGTGGCACGTTGGCGCTGGCGCTCAGGGTCCAGTCCATCTGGCGTTCGATCCACCGCACGCGCTCGACCATCACGGGGTGGTCAAACACCTCCATGATGTCCCACAGCAGGTTGATTGCGGCCTGAACGGTTGTAGGATGGGTTGCCCAGACGGGGATACCCGCCGCGCGCAGCGCCTGAGCATCTTCCAGGCGGTTCTCCTCCCGGTTCAGCATCACCAGATCGGGTTCCAGCGCCAGTATGCGCTCGATATCCGGGTTCTTGGTGCCGCCGAGCCGCGGCAGCGCTGCCAGCCTGTCGGCAGGATGGCGGCAGTAATCGGTAATGCCGATGACGCGACTGCCCAGATCCAGGTCAAAGAGCGATTCCGTGATGCTGGGTACGAGCGACACCACCCGGCGCGGAGGAGAGCCGGGCAGGGCGCTGAATGGAAAATCAGACTCGGTGGCTGGCTGGAACATGGGGTTACTCCTGGATGGTATAGGCCTGCCCCAGGGAGATCGAGATCTGCTGCCTGCCCCACAGCTCCACCTTGCGGTCTGGCCCCAGGGTGAGCGCTGATCCAGGCCAGATGCCTAAGCCGAACGCGATCGGGGTGCTGTGCAGCAGACCCTGGAGCTGGAGCCTTTCATCAGGGTGCAGGGGGGCGCTGAGCACGGCGCTGTTGACCAGCCAGCCAAAGCCCTCTGCGGGCTGGCTGGCGTGCTGCCCCAGCACCCAGCGTCCAAACATCGCCGCCCCGGCACCGCTGCCCATGATGAGCGCGCCCTGTTCATAGGCCTGCGTGATGCCTTGTATGGCAGCGCCGTGCAGACTGTTATAGAGCCGGGACAGGTTTGGCCCGTCGCTGATGACAATGGTTCCTGCCTCGCCCAGCACCTGCCTGAGTGTGTCATCATCCTCGCTCACGATGTCGAGGGCGAAACCGCTGCGCCCGCCAAGATCACTCAGATAGCTGAGATACTGTTCGGCATCGTTCGGGTCTTCGGCGGCGGCATGAATCACGACCAGCGCGCCATCTGCCGCGCCGCGCGTGAGCATCTGGGCGTCAATGGCCTCTGTCTCGCGGGCAGCGAAGTCACCGCCGCCATTCAGTACCAGCCAGCCCGCGCCGCTGCGCCACTGAAAGATACTACTTTGCAGCATGATTAGCGCATCCCTTTCTGGATTTCGTTGTCGATATAGCGATTGAGACGCGTATTCGTAATCCGCCCAAGCTGGTGCTTCACCCAGTCCCCGTGCGGAATGAGTATCGCATCAGCACCCGGCGGCATACCATCAGCCCGGTAAAGCCAGGCCATTGTGTCTTCAGCGCCTGTCTGAACAACACTCAGCGCTCTGTGCAGCTCACCCGCCGCCGGCCGGCCTGCCGACCGCTCCAGATCGTCCAGCTGCGCCAGCACCCGCGTGTAGACGGCCGGCTTGAACCGTAGCAGCTCGCCGAACACGGTGTGGTCACCAGGCACGATGATCGGGCAGCCATTCACATGATATAGCGCGTACCCGGTGATGGCAGCTGGCTGCGCCTCCATGACATAGCCACGCAGCAGGGTAAAGTTCTCCTGGGTGCGGCGCAGCGTGCCATAGACAAACAGCGGGTAATGGCGGCCGTCAGGAGGGCTAGGCGGGCATGACATAGGCAGCGATCGCAGACGCCAGCAGCGCTGTGCCCAGCGGCAGGGCGGCTTCATCAAAATCGAACCGCGGATGATGGTGCGGATAGTCAAGCTGGCGCGCAGGATTGGCAGAACCCACAAACAGGAAACAACCGGGGGTATGCTGCAGGAAAACCGCCATATCCTCGGCACCCATCGTGCGCTCATCCACCAGGATGTTTTCCGCTGCGACAAACGGCGCGATCGCCTGGCTGACCACATGTGTCACACCGGGATCATTGTAGAGCGGAGGGGTGAGCCGCGTAATCGTGATCTCGGCGGTGCAGCCCAGTGCCTCTGCAATCCCTGTGGTGATGGCTTCCAGGCGGGCAGCCACCAGCGCGTACGTTTCCTCCGTGTAGGTCCGGATGGTCCCCAGCAGGTGGGCCTCCGGGGGGATGATGTTGTTGGCTGTGCCGGCGTGGAAACTGGTGACCGACACAACGGCGGTATCCAGTGGATCCACGTTGCGGCTGACGATCGACTGAAGGGCCGTGACTACCTGGGCGGCGGCGAGCAGCGGGTCATGCGTTTCATGCGGAGAGGCGCCATGCCCGCCTTTGCCATGGATGGTGATCTCAAAGATGTTGGCGCCGGCCATGGTGGGACCGGCGGTCAGGCCGACCATTCCCAGGGGGAGGCTGTTCCACAGGTGCAGGCCCAGGGCAACATCCGGTTTCGGATCAAGCAGCACGCCGTCCGCGATCATGGCATTGGCCCCCGCGGCGACTTCCTCCGCGGGCTGGAACACGAACTTGAGACGCCCTTTGATCTGATCGCGCCGGGCCTGCATCAGGCTGGCGACTGCCAGGCCAATGGCGGTATGCCCGTCATGCCCGCAGGCGTGCATCACACCAGGATTATGTGAGCTGTAAGGGGCTGCGTTTTCTTCGGTTATCGGCAGGGCATCCATATCACACCGGACGAGGACGGTGGGGCCAGCCGCAGCGCCTTCCAGCAGGCCTACCACGCCGGTTTTGCCGATATCGGTTTGTACTTCAAGCCCCAGAGCGCTCAGTACCGAGGCGACAAGCTGGGCGGTGCGTATTTCCTGGAACGCCATTTCCGGGTGCTGGTGCAGCTCGCGGCGCCAGGCCACGATCTGGTCTCGGATAGCGTTTGCTTCGGCCAAGTAGTCAGACACAGATCCGCTTCTTTCTCCGGCACACGAGACAGTCAGGACTAACGGTTTGCGCCGCAGTCACAGCCACCGCTCTCATTCTTGTCACAGCCCTGCGCGGCCTTCTTCTGCAGGGCCTCCCACTCCTCCAGCGGCATGATCTCCTCACGGTTGAAGGTGTGCCGCTCGTTTTCGATCTTGACGACTACCGCATCCTGCAGGGGCAGGACATCCACCACTTTGCCTTCTCCGGCAGGGGTGCCAACCCGTTTGTTGCGCTTGGGCAGGGTCTTGCGTGCCTCCACATATTGTTCGTATTCGTAGATCAGGCAGCAGCGCAACCGCCCGCACATCCCGGTAATTTCTGATGGATTGAGCGAAACGCCCTGGGCCTTGGCCATCTTGATCGAGATCGGACTGAAGTCTGTCAGGAACGTGCTGCAGCAGCGCGGCTGGCCGCACGCCCCATAGCCGCCCAGGACTTTGGCGACATCTCGCGGGCCAACCTGGCGCAGGTCAATTTTGGTGCTGCGAAAGGTCCGGTTGAGGTCGTTGCGCAGGCGGTTGATGTTGGGCTTGTTGTCGGATTCCGTGCTGTACAGGAAGGTCAGCATGCTGCCGTCGTAGTTGTACTGCGCTGCCACAAACTTGACCTGCTCATATTCCTTGTACTTGCTGGCGGCTTCCCGGCATGTGATCAGCGCCCCGACTTCCTGCTCCTGCCAGACCTGCTGCAGCGTGAGGTCGCGCGGGGTGGCTTTGCGCAGGATTGGCTTGTATTCGCGATCCTCTTCGTAATCCGCGTAGCAGATGACCTGTCCCATCTGCCGCCCGCGGCTGGTTTCGACGATTGCGTAGTCGCCCGGCTGAATGCTGTTCTGGTGCTCGGCCGCGTCAAAATGATACAACTTGCCGATTTTGTTGAAGCGTATGCCAATGATACGCGTGATCTGTGTTGTTTCTGTATTCTGCGATGTCATAGTGCTATTCTCGATTGGTGAACTGTTCAAACCTGATCCTATAGACAATACAGCATAATCGCAACCCTGCAACAGGTATGCTACAATTTTTGCCTATTTCCAGATGTTTTTCATGTTTTCTCATTTTAGTGCTGAGGTGCATGTGAGCGACAGACAGGCAAAAGCGGTGCTGTATGGCCTGGCGCTGGGGGACGCGCTGGGCGCGCCAACAGAATTCCTGGATCTTGGCGCGATTCGTGAGAAGTTCGGGCCAGCGGGGATCCAGGAACCGCCGGCGGTCGCGCTTTATACGGATGATACACAGATGACAGCAGCCATTGCCGAAGCGCTGGTTGCGGCGGGGACGTTGCCCCTTGATCATCTCATGACCGAAATGGGGGCGCGGTTCGTGCGCTGGCTGCACAGCCCGGACAATAACCGCGCGCCGGGTCAGACCTGCCTTAAGGGCATCAGACATTACGAGGCCGGCACGCCGTGGCGCGAGTCCGGGCTTGCAGACTCAAAAGGCTGTGGTTCCGCAATGCGCGTGGCCCCGATCGGCTACTTTTTCCAGCATGACGTGGATGCCTTGCGCCAGGTGGCGGAGGCCTCCAGCCTGGTCACGCATGGTCACCCTGCGGCGCTAGCGGCCAGCATCGGGGCCGCGTACCTGGTGAAGCTGGCGCTGGACGGGGTTGAGCCGGAGCAGTACTTCGGCCGGCTTTATGCGTTCACCGATGGTATCGCGGAGGATTTCGACCAGGCGCTGCGCCGGTTGAGCCACGTGCTGGGGTGGGGCGATGAAGTGGCGGCCATGCGCCATATCGGGCAGGGCTGGGTGGCGGAAGAAGCGGTTGCGCTGGCATTGTACTGTGTGCTGCGCTATCCGGACAGCTATGTGGATGCGGTGCGTCGTGGCGCGAACTCTGGCGGCGACAGCGACTCGGTCGCCTGTATTGCGGGCGGGATCGCGGCGGCACGGCTGGGGCTGGAGGCGATCCCGGCGGACTGGATCGCGCGCTGCGAGAACCGCGACTATCTGGCTCATTTGGGGGAACAGCTGGCCGCCAGCCGCCCGGAGTGGGGAGCTGCTGATGGCCTATAATCCCGATCGGGTGGTGTCGCTGCGTGAGGCGGCGAGCGTGGTGCAGGATGGCCAGACGCTGGCGCTGGGTGGGATGACGCTCTACCGGCGGCCGGTCGCGTTCATCCGCGCGCTGCTCCAGCGTAACGAGCGCCCCCATGATCTCACCCTTCTGAATTTCACCGCCAGCTATGAGTCGGACCTGCTGGTGGGGGCGGGGCTGATCCGAGAAACCCGCACGTGTTATTTCGGCCTGGAGGCGTTTGGCCTGGCGCCGATGTTCACCCAGGAGGCCACCCGGGGCGCGCTCTTCGTACGCGAGGAAACGGAAGCCAGCCTGGCGATGGGGATCCGGGCAGCCCTCAGCAACGTGGGGTTTATGCCGTCACGGGCCTGGATCGGCACGGATCTGCCCCGGCTGCGGCCCGACATGAGGACGGTGGTTGATCCTTACACCGGCGAAACGCTGATGGCGTTTCCTGCAATTCCCTGCGATGTGGCTGTGCTGCATGCGACCGTCGCCGACCGGGCCGGCAATGCACGCCTGAACAGAAATCTGGCGATCGATCGTGAGCTGGCCTACCTGGCGCGCCACGTGATTGTTACGGCGGAGCAGATTGTTGACAAACTGGAAGAGGCTGTCGATATCCCGGTGCCGCTGACCAGTATGGTGGTTTATGCGCCGCGTGGCGCCTGGCCGACATCATGCCATCCGCTTTACCCGGTGGGCGGCGGGGAGATTATGCACTACAGCGAGGCCTGCGCCGCTGGGGAATTTGAGCGCTATCTGGCGCGTTTTCTTAGCGACGAAGCGTGGCCGGGCGCCACGGCCTGAGCTTGCTGATCTGGATATGTACGGCAGCGTGGGATATGCTTCCCGAAACGATGATTACAGGATGAACTGAGGATCAGGTTATGAGGTGGATGAAACGGGCAGGGTTAGGGTTGGTTGTTGGGGTTGTCTTCCTGACGGGGCTTGGGCTGGGCGCAGGATCATCGGCGGTATGGGCCGCGGGTCAGCTTCAGCGGATTGACGAAACGCTGGCGCCACTGGCGGAAACGCTGGATCTGATCCGCGAGCATTATGTGGAGCCGGTTGATGATGCTGCCCTGGTTGAAGCGGCTTTGATGGGCATGCTGGAGACGCTGGAAGACCCGTACAGCTTCTACATGGATCCTGATACATACCAGATGACGAACAGCGATCTCCAGGGGCGCTTTGAAGGGATTGGCGCCACTGTTCGGCAAGATGTGGAGAGCGGGCGGCTGGTTATCCTTAGCACGATGCCTGGATCCCCCGCGGAGAGCGCAGGGATACTTCGTGGCGATGAGATCGCTGCGGTGGATGGCAGCGATGTTACCGCGCTGCCGCAGGGGGAGATCATCCGCCGGATCCGCGGCCCGGAAGGCACCACGGTGCAGCTGGGTGTGATTCGCGCCGGGGTTGACAGCCTGCTGGAATTTGAGGTGACGCGCGCTGAGATCCAGGTGCCGAGCGTGGAAGCGGAGTTGCTGGAAGCCGGTGTGGGCTATGTGCGCCTGTACCAGTTTGGGGTGGATACCGCGCGTGAGCTGCGCGCGCAACTGCGGGCGCTGGAGGTGGAGGCGCTGCCCGGCCTGATCCTGGACTTTCGGGGCAATCCGGGCGGGTACCTTTCCACAGCGGTGGACGTGGCAAGTGAGTTTCTGGACTCGGGCGTGGTCGTGATTGAGCGGCTGCGCGACGAAGAAACGATCTACGAGGCGCGAGGATCGGCCAATGCGCCAGCGGTGCCGCTGGTCGTGCTGGTGGATCGGGCCAGCGCCAGCGCATCTGAGCTGGTTGCGGGGGCGCTGCAGGACCAGGGACGGGCAACCATCATCGGCACCCCGACCTTTGGCAAAGGGTCAGTGCAGACCTGGCGTGAGCTGTCTAACGGGGGCGGGGTACGGGTAACGACCGCGCGCTGGTATACGCCGGAGGAACGCACGATTGACGGGGTTGGCCTGACGCCGGACATCGTGGTCGAGTTGGACGATGCCGACCTGGAAAACGATCTCCAGCTGCAGGCCGGGATTGAGTTCCTGCTGGAAACGGAAGCGGTATCGCTGCCCTGACGCAGCGACCCGCTGCCCTGATCGCTGGTCAGAAGGGAATGCATCGATGTCAATCGCTGACGATTACACCATTGATGAGCAGATGTCGGTGTGCATTGCCCGGCGCATCAATGATGGCGAGACGGTGGCCCAGGGAATTGCCACACCGCTGGTGGCGGCGGGGTATCTGCTCGCCAAGCTGATTCACGCGCCCAACCTGCGTTTTGCCTCGGCAATTGGGCAGGGCATCTGTCAGGACTGGGCGCCGCTGGGCCTGGCGCGGGTTGAGGCGCTGTGGCTGGAGAAGGCGCTCATCACCGTTGGGTTTATCACTGTGGCGGCCGACCTGCTGCCACGCCTGCACCCGATTGAGTATCTGCGCCCGGCGCAGATCGATGCCCACGGGAACTTCAACAATATCGCAATCGGGCAGGACTACCACAGACCCCGAATGCGGCTGCCCGGTTCCGGGGGGATTCCGGATGTGAGTGTGGTGTACAGCGACATGCACCTGTATGTTCCCCGCCATTCGCGCGCGGTGTTCGTACCGAAGGTGGATTTCATCAGCGGCCTGGGTCATCATCCTGCCCGGCAGCATGGACGGGGGCCGGTGTATCTGCTCAGCGACCTGGGCCAGTTTGACTGGGAGGCCGGGCGGATGCGGCTGGTATCCACCCATCCCGGCGTGACGGTTGAGCGGGTTCGGGCAAAGACGGGGTTTGATCTGCTGGTCCGTGACAGCGTGCAGGAGACTCCGCCACCAACCGCAGAAGAAGTGCAACTGCTGCGTGAGGTGATCGATCCGCTGGGGCTGCGCAAGCTGGAGACGCTGGGCGGGGCTGCCAGAAAAGCGCTGATGCGGGAAATTCTGGCGGCGGAGCAGGTATTGTAGGGGCGGAATCGCCAGCTGTGGTGAAAGGAATACCGGATCTTGACTGAAGCAGGGCGTGATTACGCGGAAACAAGCTTTTATGTGCGCTACGCTGAGACGGATGCCATGGGGATTGTGCATCACGCCAGCTATGTGGTGTATTTTGAGGAAGGGCGTTCGCACTTCATGCGCGCCCGGGGCAAGGACTACGCCGAGTTTGAGCGGGAAGGGCTGGCTTTTGCGGTTACCGAAGTGCATGCCCGGTATGCAGTCCCGGCGCGTTACGGGCAGCGGCTGACCGTACGCTGCTGGATCGAGGAAATGAAAAGCCGCTCGGTTATCTTTGGCTACGAGATCTTTGACGCGGAGACTCGCACGGTGCATGTGACGGGCAGGACGCGGCATGTCTGCGTGCGCCGGGATGGGAGTGTCGCGACAATCCCCGAAGAATGGCGCGCGTTTATTGCCCCGCGTGACCGGGCCACTCCAGAGCAGGCGACGGAGGCATAATGACCAGGAAACAGCGCAGACCACGCCGCCTGTGGCTGATCGTAGGGGTGCCTGTGCTTGTGCTGGCGCTTTTGTATGCCGGGGGGCGGATCCTGACCCCGGCTGGGCCGATGCCAGAGGCGCTGGCGGCGCTGCAGCCGGATGACAGGGTGCAGGTGACGGCGGAGGACTGGTTTGTGTTTTCGCCGGCCGAGTCGCGTGCAGCAACAGGGTTCATCTATTACCCTGGCGGGCGGGTGGACGCCCGGGCCTATGCGCCCTACGCGCGCGACATTGCAGCGGAGGGATACCTGACCGTGGTCGTGCCGATGCCCCTGGCGCTGGCGGTGCTGGCCCCAAACCGGGCGGCAGAGGTGATGGCGGCTTTTCCAGAGATCGAGTCGTGGGTTGTGGGAGGGCATTCGCTGGGCGGCGCGATGGCGGCGCAGTTCGCGGCGGGGCAGGTGGATAAGCTGGCCGGGCTGGCCCTGATCGCGTCATATCCGGCGGAGAGCAACGATCTTTCCGGGCGGGATGACCTTGCGGCAGTTTCGATCTATGGCAGCGCGGATGGCCTGGCCGAGCCTGAGACCGTTGAGGCTTCGCGTGTCCGGCTGCCGCAGACGGCACAGTTCATCCGGATCGAGGGTGGCAACCACGCCCAGTTTGGATGGTATGGCCCGCAGGCCGGTGACAACCCGGCCTCGATCAGTCACGAAGCGCAGCAGAATCAGACCGTGGAGGCTGTCCTTAAGCTACTGGCGGACGTAGCGGCGCGGTGAGAATGCGCCCCCCTGCGCTTCCGCCCGATTTGTCCTCTCAGAAGTAATGCTATAATCAGGTCAAATTATATCGTTTTGACACAAAATCGCGTTACTGCGCCGGTCACAAGCTCGTCGCTTTTGATACTATTTTTGACAGGAGACACAATATGGTTACGTACTCCGAGCGGCCCTGGCTCAAGCGGTATGATGCTGGGGTTCCCCATGTGCTTGATTACCCCGACATCCCCCTGCATGGATTTCTTGAACAAAGCGCAGAGGCGCATCCTGACGCTCCCGCCTGCCTGACCTCGGTTGATCTGCCCCTGTTCGGCCGCAAGCACAGCGCGATCACGTACGCCGAGCTGAACCAGGCTGCAGATGCACTGGCGGCAGCGCTGGTGGACCTGGGGATGGCCAAAGGCGATCGGGTCGCCATCGTCATGCCCAACTGCACGCAGTTCGTGGTGGCGTTTTACGGGGTGCTGAAGGCTGGGGGTGTGATTGCGGCGACCAACCCGACGTACCCGGCCAACCGGATGCAGCAGCAGTTCGCTGATTGTGGCGCGACGGTAGCGATCACCCTGAGCCTGTTTTATGAAACGGTGAAGCAGGTCCAGCCTCAGACGAGCGTCAGGCACGTGATTGTGACCAATATCAAAGAGTATTTCCCGGGGCTGGGGCGGGTGCTTTTTACACTGGCACGGGAGAAGAAGGACGGCCATGCCATTGAGAAGCGCCCGGAGGATCACTGGCTGGGCGATTTGCTGGCGCGCTACGCCGGGCGCAAGGCGGCGGTTGAGGTGGGCGCGCAGGATCGGGCGCTGTTCCAGTACACCGGGGGAACAACCGGGGTCTCAAAGGCGGCGGTCTCCACGCATGCGGCGCTGGTGGCGGATACGATGCAATGCCGGGCCTGGCTTTCAGCGGACATGACCGGAGCGCCACACAAGGAGATCTTCCTGGCCGCGATCCCGCTGTTTCATGTATTCGGGATGGTCGCGGTGATGAGCTTCGCGGTGTCGATGGCCTCCCTGATGCTGATGGTGCCTAACGCCCGGGACATTGACGATGTGCTTGATAACATCCATATCTTCAAGCCGACCCTGTTCATGGGAGTGCCGGCGCTCTACAACGCGATCAACAATAACCCGCGTGTCACAGCGGGGACTGTGTCGCTGCAGTCGCTGCGGGCGTGCCTGAGTGGGTCAGCCCCGCTGCCCCCCGCGACGAAGCAGCGGTTTGAGGCCCTTAGCGGTGGTAAACTGCTGGAGGGCTTTGGCATGAGCGAGATGCCGACGGCAACCCATGCCAACCCGCTGCTGGGCGAAAACCGGACCGGCTCGATCGGTCTGCCCTTCCCGGATGTGGAATGCCGGATCGTGAATCTGGATGACGGCGAGACAGATGTGCCGGTTGGCGAGGTTGGTGAGCTGGCGCTGCATGGCCCACAGATGATGGTAGGGTATCACGGTATGCCCACGGAAACCGCAAACGCCCTGCGCGCTGACTCGTCCGGCAAGAAGTGGTTTTACACCGGGGATATCGCCCGGATGGACGAGGACGGGTACTTCTACATTGTGGATCGCAAGAAGGACATGGCGCTGATCGGTGGCTTTAACGTGTACCCGCGTAATGTAGAAGATGTGCTGATGGGGCATCCCGCGGTGCTGGAAGTGGGCGTGGCCGCTATTCCGCACCCTGACCCCGACAAGGAAGGTCAGGAGGCACTGAAAGCCTGGGTGGTGCTTAAGCCTGGTGAGCAGGCAAGCGCCGAGGATCTGATCGCCTTTGCGCGCCAGGAGCTGGCCCGCTATGAAATCCCGTCCCGCTTCGAGTTTGTGGCGGAACTGCCAAAGACGTCGGTGGGCAAAATCCTGCGGCGGGAGCTGATCCGGATGGAGATGGAAGAGTCCTCGCCTGAATAGTGTGCCGTGTCCAGAACGGCATTGTTCCACCCGGCTTTGCGGAGGGGTATAATCGTGAAGCCGGGTGCTTGTTTTTTCGCTGATGAAAAGTGAGGATGCGGTGGTCAGGGCAGCGCTGTTTGATGTTGACGGGACGTTGGTGGATGGCCGGGTATGGCGGGGCATTCTGGAGTATCCGCGGGTGAGCCGGGCGCAGGTGCGCTGGCAGTATGTCCGGACGCTGCCGCGCCTGCTCCGGCTTAAGTTCCAGCCCGCCTATGAGACCCGATTTCGGGATCACTGGGTGCGCGGGCTGGCGGGCCTGCTGCGCGGCTGGCCAGAACCGGCTGTCAACGATATGGCGGCCTGGATCGCTGACTCGTTTTTGATGAGCATGTACCGGGAGGATGTGATCGCGCTGGTGGCGGCGCATCGAACTCAGGGGCAGCCGGTGATCCTGGTCTCCACGATGTTTCCGCCCGTGCTGGCGGCGATCGCCCGCCGGGTGGGCGCGGATGATGTGGTGGGGACGGCTTTTGAAGTGCGCAGCGGAGCGCTGACGGGAGCGCTGGCCGGGGAAAGCTGTGTGGGGCCGCGCAAGCTGGATTTCGCCCGGCGTTACCTGGCGAAGCAGTATCCGGATATCACCGTGGAGGAGTGCGCGGCGTATGCCGACAGTTACTCTGACACAGCCCTGCTGGCGGCCAGCGCCCAGCCCTGTGCCGTTTATCCCGACGAGCAACTGCGCCGGGTGGCGGGGGAGCGTGGCTGGCGGATATATCCCGAGCAATAGTACCGCGCAGCCTGTGGCCTGATCTTGTATCAGGCCATTTTTGTTTCTTGCGAAGCCTGGAGCAGGAGGAGACAGACACGTATGGATCCATCATTCAGGACGATCATTGAGCCATTCAGAGTAAAAACGGTGGAGCAGATCAAGTTCACCACGCCTGACCACCGCGAAGAAGCGCTGCGTGAAGCGGGGTACAACCTGTTTGCGCTGCATGCAGAAGACGTGCTGATCGATCTGCTGACTGACAGCGGCACAGGCGCGATGTCCGCCAAACAGTGGGGCGCGATGATGATCGGGGATGAGAGCTATGCTGGCTCGCGTTCCTTTTACCGGCTCGAGGCGGCGATCAAAAACATCATGGGCTTCTCCCACGTGATCCCTACACATCAGGGCCGGGCCGCGGAGCGCATCCTGTTTTCCTCCGCCGTGAAGCGGGGCCAGGTTGTCCCCAACAATACGCACTTTGACACGACCCGCGCCAACATCGAATACGCCGGGGCGGAGGCGCGCGATCTGGTGATCCCGGAGGGCCGCCAGCCCGGGGTGATTCACCCCTTTAAGGGCAACATGGATCTTGAAGCGCTGCGCCAGACGATCGCCGAGGTGGGGGTGGAGCGCATCCCGATGGTGATGCTCACGCTCACTAACAATTCCGGCGGCGGGCAGCCGGTGAGTATGGCGAATGTGCGCGCCGTCAGCCAGATCGCGCATGAACACGGCATCCCGCTGATCATTGACGCATGCCGTTTCGCGGAGAACAGCTGGTTTATCCGGCAGCGTGAGGAAGGCTACGCGGATAAGGCCCCGCTGGAGATCGCGCAGGAGATTTTCTCCTATGCCGATGGCTGCACAATGTCCGCCAAGAAGGATGGCCTGGCGAACATCGGCGGTTTCCTGGCGTTAAATGATGACGCGCTGGCCCAGGAGTGCCGCAACCTCCTGATTTTAACGGAAGGCTTCCCCACGTATGGCGGGCTGGCTGGATATGACATGGAGGCGATCGCCCAGGGGCTTGAAGAAGTGCTGGAAGAAGATTACCTGCGCTATCGCATCCGCTCCACCGCGTACCTGGCGGAGGCGCTGCAGGCGGTTGGCGTTCCGATTGTGGAGCCGCCGGGCGGGCATGCGGTCTACATCGACGCCAAAGCGATGCTGCAGCACATCCCGCCGGCGCACTATCCAGCTCAGGCACTGGCGGTTGAGCTGTACCGGGAAGGGGGCATCCGCGCGGTTGAGATCGGCTCCATGATGTTCGGCAAGCCGCAGCCGGATGGCAGCGAAACGCCGGCGGTGCTGGAACTGGTGCGCCTGACGATCCCGCGCCGGGTGTATACGCAGAGCCATATCGATTATGTGATCGAGGTGATCGCGCGGGTGAATGCCCGCCGGGATTCCATCCGCGGGCTGAGGATTACGCATCAGGCCCCGTTCCTGCGGCATTTCACCGCCCGGCTGGAACCGCTGGCCTAATTGCACAGGTTAACATTGGCGAGGTGCTGGTTAAACGTGCTGGCGTACAGGTTGCCTGATCCCCGGCAGTTGCCGGTGAAGAACAGGTAGTCGGTATCTGCCGGGTAAAGCGCTGCACGAATCGCCTCAATGCCAGGGCTGTCGATCGGGGTGGGCGGCAGCCCTGGATTCAGGTTGGTGTTGTAGGGCGATGGCGTGTTGATCTGCCCGCCGGTGATGCGCGGCCACCAGTTGGCGGGCGTGCCCAGCGCGTACTGCGTGGTCACGGTTGCCGCCAGTTTTTCCCCGATGCGCAGCCGGTTGTGAAAGACGCTGCTGATCCGTGCCTGCTCCGAAGTGGCCCATGATTCGCGCTGGATAATTGAAGCCAGGGTAAGTGCCTGGTAGAAGCTCAGGCCGTGAGCCGCGGCTGCGCCCTCGAAGTCGGGGGAGTAGTTGGCGGCGAAACGTTCAAGCATCATATTGCGGAAGTCCTGCGCGGTGGTGGCGTTGCTGACTTCGTATGTGCCAGGATACAGGTAGCCTTCCAAGGAGGCGCCGGGCGGCTTGCTCGCCAGGAAGCTGTACGCGGGCAGGTTCGCCCCGGACGTGACTGCTGCCATGAAGTCCGCCCCCCAGAAACCCACCGGAACATTATCGACCGCCGCCGCGATCTGTTCCGCCCGCAGGCCGGGGCGAATGCTGATCGTACAGTGAGGATCGCAGTTGGGCGGGCGCGGGCCGGCGGCTGCGACTGCAGCGGGAGCGCCTGCCGGCTCGCTGGAAGGCGCGTTTTCGGCGGCGCCGGGCGGCAGGTAAAGCATCTGCCCGACCTGAAGCAGGTCAGACTCCAGGCAGTTGGCACGGCGTATGTCCCTGGTGGTGATCTCCGCACCGGCAGTCATGGCCCCCAGCACGTAGGCGAACAGCGTTTCACCGGGCTGGACGTTGTGCGCGCGCCAGCTTTCTGGCGGGGGACAAGCCGCCAGCGTCGGATCAAGAGTCGGCGCAGCGGTGGGTGCGGCAGTTGCGGAGGGCGGCGCCGTGGGGCTGGGCGTGGGGGTGGCTGTGGCTGTGGCAGCCCGGGTGTCCGTGCTTGTGGGCGCAAGCACGACGGCGACGCGGGTGCTGCTGATGATCGTCGGCGTGGCGGTGGGGAGCGCGGTTTCAGAGGGCGCCAGATCTGCCAGCAGGAACAGGCCGCTGAGGGCAAGCCCGGTCATCATCAGGCAGGCGCCAATGCCAAGCGCGGCAACCAGCGCAATCAGACGGCCCGGACCGGGGCGGGAGGAGGCTGCTGTAGCGGGCATCAGGCCACCTGAGTCTCGGTTTCCGGCTGGCGATCCAGCAGCTGCAGCACCTCGACCAGGCGGGATTGCCAGTCTTCGTCTTCCAGGTCTTTGGGCAGCCAGACGGCGGTGCGCGACACGCGCACGCCGTTATCCAGATAGCGCTGCAGGGAGGCGCGATCCACGCTGGCAAGATAGGGCAGGCGGATGAAGATCTGCTCGTTCTCGTTGCCCACGGCCGTGGCCTGGGCGCGCCGGGCCAGCAGTTTCACGCGGAGCTGGTAGAGCAGGCCGCGGATGGCGGCAGGCAGCGGGCCGAAGCGATCGGCCAGCTCATCCGCAATGGACTCAATGGCGGGTTGTGTTTCCAGGTCGGCCAGGCGGCGGTAAAGCTGCAGGCGCAGGCCCATATCCGCGATGTAGTCGGTGGGGATATGGGCCAGCAGCGGCAGATCGATCGTAACGGCCGGTTCCTGGTTTTCGGGCCGGGCATCTGGCAGCGGCTGATCTTGCTTGAGCCGGTTCACCGCCTGGGCGAGCAGCTGGGTGTACAGGTGGAAGCCAACCGCGGCGATATGGCCGCTCTGGCGTGCGCCCAGAATGTCCCCCGCGCCGCGAATCTCCAGGTCGCGCATGGCGATGTAGAAGCCGGAGCCGAGGTCGTTGTATTCCTTGATGGTTTGCAGCCGCTGGGCAGAATCGTCGGTGAGCTTGTTCCACGAGGGGTGGAAGAAGTAGGCGTAGGCGCGTGCGGCCCCGCGCCCGACTCGTCCGCGGAGCTGGTAAAGCTGCGCCAGGCCGAACCAGTCCGCGCGGTCGATGATCATGGTGTTGGCATTGGGGATGTCCACCCCGGATTCGATGATGGTGGTGCAGACCAGCACATCGAATTCGCCGCGGGAAAAGCTGAGCATCACCCGCTCCAGCTCGCCTTCGTCCATCTGCCCGTGCGCAATCTGGATGGTAGCCTCCGGGATGAGGTCCTGGAGCTCATGGGCGCGCATCTGGATGGTATTCACGCGGTTATGCACGAAGTAGACCTGCCCGCCGCGTTCCATCTCGCGCAGCACAGCCTGACGGACCAGGCGCCGGTCGTAAACACCGATGTGCGTGCTGACCGGCAGGCGTTCCTCCGGCGCGGTCTGGATGGTGCTGATGTCGCGGATACCGCTGAGGGCCATATAGAGCGTGCGCGGAATCGGGGTGGCGGTCATGGTGAGCACGTCCACCTCGGTGCGCATCTGCTTGAGCTTCTCCTTGTGGGTGACACCGAAGCGCTGTTCTTCATCGATGATGAGCAGGCCGAGATCGTGCAGGGTGATGTCATCCTGGAGCAGGCGGTGCGTGCCGATGATGATATCGATCGCGCCTTCGGCCAGGTCATGCACGATGCGGCGCTGGGCGGCGCGATCCCGAAAGCGGGACAGCATCTCGACTTTGACGGGAAAGGGCGCCAGACGGCGGGTGAACGTGTTGAAGTGCTGCTGGGCCAGCACCGTGGTGGGAACCAGCATGGCGACCTGCTTGCCATCCATGACGGCCTTGAAAGCCGCCCGCAGCGCGACCTCGGTCTTGCCGTAGCCCACGTCACCACAGATAAGGCGATCCATGGGCTGGGTGCCTTCCATATCCTGCTTGACCTCCGTGATGGCGGTCAGCTGATCTTCAGTTTCGATATAGGGGAAGGCGGCTTCCAGCTCGTGCTGCCAGGGCGTATCCGGCTCGAAGGCATGCCCTCTGACGCTGGCCCGGGCCGCATACAGCGCCAGCAGCTCGCGGGCGACTTCCTCCACCGCGCGCCGGGTGCTTTCCTTAGCGTGCGACCAGTCCGCGGTGCCAAGCTTGCTGAGTGGCGGGGCGGCGTCGCTGCTGCCGATATAGCGGGCCAGCCGGTCGGCCTGGTGGATGGGGACAAAGAGCTGATCGGTCCCGGCGTACTGGATCACGAGGTATTCGCGTTCGTCGCCACTGATGGTGCGCTTGCGCAGGCCCTCAAAGCGGCCGATGCCGTACTCCACATGCACCACAAAGTCGCCGGGCTGTAGATCCGCGAACGTGGCTTCGGGCGTGCGAGGGCGGGCCTGACGCGTGCGGCGCGGCTCCGGGCGCTGCCAGCCGAAGATCTCGGCGTCGGTGAGCAGGTGGATGTTTCCCTGCTGGGGGTGGCGCAGCGTCCAGCCTTCCACCAGCGCGCCCTCCACGAATTGCAGCGGGTGGGCAGCGGGATCGGCGATGACGTCGGCCGGCGACAGATAGCGATCCTGTTCGCTCCATAGCTCGGCCAGGCGTTTCGCCTGACGGGTAACGACGATGGCCGGTTCATCCCGGAGCTGCAGATCGACAAGATAGTCAATGAACGGCTTGATCTGCCCTGTGAAACGTGGGCCAGGGCTGAACACGCTGGAAAGCGCTTCTTCGGACTGCGGAACTTCCGGCAGGGCGCTGCTCCCCAGGTGCAGGACATCATGCGCTGACAGCTCATCAAACAGCTCGTCCCAGGTAAGGTACGGCAGCGGGTAGCCGGGTGGCAGTTGGCCGATGTTGCGCTTTTCCTCCGCCTGGGTGATGGCCTGACGCTCAATATCCTCGATGATGTCGCGCAGCTCCACCAGGTCGTCGATGATGACCAGCGCGTTTTGCGGAGCGTAGTTCAGCAGCCCGGCAGGATGGCTGTACAGATAAGGGAGGTAGTATTCAAGCTCCGGGAAGGACGTGCCATTCTGCAGCGGGACGAAATCATTTCGGGTGGAAGCCGGGTCGTCGTCCGGGTCTGGCTGGGCGGCGAACCAGTCCGCCAGCCTGCCGGCAGCGGCTGGTGCATAGCGCGGCATGGCCTCGCGCGCCGGAGTCAGGATGACTTCATCCAGCGAGTCACGCGAGCGCTGCGTGTCCGGATCGAAGCGCCGGATGCTCTCGATCTCGTCCCCGAAGAATTCCAGGCGCGCCGGGTGTTCGGCAGCAACTGGATAGACGTCAACGATACCGCCACGCCGGCTGAACGTGCCGGGCATGACGGTGATCGTCTCCGCCTGGTAGCCCAGGTCAACCAGCAGCCGTAGCAGTTTTTCCAAATCTGTCTGGCCGCCCTGCCGAATCACCCGGGAGCCGGCCTTGAACTCACGCACGGGCAAGGTCTTTTGCATCAAGGCGCGGGCCGAGGCCACGATCACGGGGTTATCCGCAGCCTGGCGGAGGGGTGGGGGGCACAGCGCGGCGAGCGCCGTGATGCGGGCGCGGATGGTGGTATCTGACCAGGGGGCATACTCGTAAAAGAGCGGCCCGGGTTCGGCGAAGCGCAGCACCCGGCGTGTCGCATCCCAGACCGGCAATTGCTCCGCCACGTTGTAGGCACGGCTGACCCGGCTGGTGATGTAGAGAATCGGGCGCTCCAGCTGGGCGGCCAGGGCCATGGTCACAAACGGCCGGGCCGCGCTGACCAGACTCAGATCGGGCGTGGCCGCGCTGCCGCGCAGGGCGGTGAGCAGCGCCTGGTAATCCGGGTGGGTGCGAAGCAGGTCAAGCAGGCCATTCAGCTGCATGGTGGTTATTTTGTCCTGTCTGGATTGCCCGGTGCGGGCTTACCCGTTGTGGTACCGGAAGCGCCGTTGCGCGGTGCGTTCTGCTGCTGGAGAATGGCCGATTTGCGCCGCTCGACATCTTCGGGGCTGCCGTTCTGGTCGTTCATGGCGTTGTTAATGCCCTCGGTCAGCCACAGCTCGATCGCGACAAGCGCGCGCTGGATCGTCTCTTCCGCCAGGATCTGCTCATCGCCATCCCGGAACGGCAGCAGGACATAATCCGCCGGGTCCATCCGCCCGGAGGGACGATCGATCCCAAACCGGATGCGGTTGAAATCCTGCGTCCCGATGCGCTGGATGATGTGCTTCATGCCCTTCTGGCCGCTCGACCCGCCGCTGGCGCGGATACGGAGCGTCCCCAGGGGGAGATCGAGATCATCGAAGACCACAAGCAGGTTTTCGGGTGGGATTTTGTAGAAATTGAGCAGCCCGCTGACCGAGTCTCCGCTGAGATTCATATACGCCTGCGGTTTCGCCAGGATGACCTGCTGCCCCCGGATAACGCCTTTGGCGACCAGGGCTTTGGCCTGCTTCTTATCGAAGGTCAGATTGTGGCGTGCGGCGAGCGCGTCCACGCAGCGGAATCCAATATTGTGGCGGGTGGCCTGGTATTTCGCTCCCGGGTTGCCAAGCCCGACGATCAGATAGGGTGTGCTCATGAATCAAACCAGCCTGCTTGAACGAGTAACGGGCAAAAGAGTAGTCTAACAGCCGGAAATCAGAACCGCAACCTGAACCTGAATGGCTGGATTGCGTCCCGGTGTGACAGGCTGCCGGGGGCGGCAGCAGGGGCCTCTTTTGATGGCCATGCAGGGGCGCGATCGCAGCTTAGAACTTTTGCTCGAAAGGGGATTATGCGCTAAAATAACAGGGCTTAGCAACGATCATTACAGGGAGGATATAGTGGCGGACAAGTTAAAGTATAGTGAAGAAACAATTCAGTACTTGGAAGGCATGGAGCATGTCCGCCGCCGGCCAGGTATGTATGTCGGCGGGACCGACATCCGTGCTTTGCATCACCTTGTGTACGAGGTTGTTGACAACTCTGTTGACGAGGCATTGGCTGGCCGCTGCGATACCATCGCGGTGGTGCTGCACGAGGATGGCTCGGTCTCGGTCGATGACAATGGTGATGGCATCCCCGTAGGGCAGCACCCTACTGAGAAAATCTCGACGCTTGAGCTGGTGATGACCCGCATTGGCGCTGGTGGTAAGTTTGACGGGCAGGCGTACAAAGTATCTGGTGGTTTGCATGGTGTGGGTGTTTCGGCTGTAAATGCGCTGTCGGAGTGGCTGCGGGCGACTGTGCGGCGCAACGGCCAGATCTGGCAGCAGGAATACCACCAGGGTAAGCCGGTTGGCCCGGTGACAGCAATCGGCAAGATGGCGAAGGGCGAGCGCACCGGAACGCTGATCCACTTTATGCCGGACGGCACCATCTTCCCGGAAAGGGAATTCAACTACCAGACTCTGGTGCAGCGTTTCCGCGAAATGGCGTTTGTGGCGCGGGGCATCAAGATTTCGGTCCGGGATGAACGCGAGCAGCCCGTCCCTCGAGAGATGACCTTTTACTTTGAGGGCGGGATCCAGTCCTTCGTGCGCTATATCAACCGCAACCGCAGATCCCTGCACCCGGTCATCTTCGCGGAGCGCGAGATTTCGTTCAATGATGACGACCCCAAGAAGCAGTACACCGTCGGGGTTGAGGTGGCGTTCCAGTATACGGATGCGTCTACGACCACCGAACTGGCCTTCGCCAACACGATCAACACGCCGGATGGCGGCAGCCACCTGACGGGCATGCGCACGTCGATCACGCGCATCATCAATAACTACGCGCGTAAGGCGGGCCTGCTGAAGGACAAGGACCCGAATTTCTCGGGGAATGACACACTTGAAGGCCTGACGGCGATTGTGAGCATCAAACACCCGGATCCGCAGTTTGAAAGCCAGACCAAGGTGAAGCTGATGAATCCGGAAGTGGCAGGGGCGGTGTCCTCGGCGACTTCGGATGTATTCGCGGAATACCTGGAGCTGAACCAGCGCGATGCGCGGCGGATCGTGGATAAGTGCATGACGGCGATGCGGGCGCGTGACGCGGCGAAGAAAGCCCGCGACCTGGTGCGGCGTGGCACAAGCCTGCTGGAAAGCACGACGCTGCCGGGCAAGCTGGCGGACTGCTCTGAGCGTGACCCGGCCAATGCCGAACTCTATATCGTGGAGGGTGACTCGGCAGGGGGCAGCGCCAAACAGGGGCGTGACCGGCACTTTCAGGCGATTCTGCCGCTGCGCGGCAAGATCCTGAATACGGAGCGCGCGCGGCTGAACAAAATCCTGGACAACAACGAAGTCAAAGCGCTCATCTCAGCGCTGGGAACTGGCATCAGTGAGGACTTCAAGATCGAAAGCCTGCGGTATCAGCGGGTGATCATCATGACCGACGCGGACGTAGACGGGGCGCATATTCGCACGCTGCTGCTGACGTTCTTCTTCCGGTATATGCCGGAGCTGATCCAGAGCGGCTACCTGTATATCGCGCAGCCGCCGCTGTACCGGATCGATCACCGCAAGCAGTTCCGCTACGCCTACACGGAAGATCAGCGCGAGCAGATCGTCAAGGAGTGGGGTGGGGAGAACAAGCTCTCGATTCAGCGCTATAAGGGGTTGGGCGAGATGAACCCCGAACAGCTGTGGGAGACCACCATGGACCCTGCGACCCGCACGCTGCTGCAGGTGACTATTGAGGATGCGGCCGAAGCTGACCGCGTGTTTGATATGTTGATGGGATCCAGCGTGCCGCCCCGGCGCCGGTTCATCCTGACGCATGCCAAGAACGTGCGTAACCTGGACATCTAGGCGGCAAGCCAGCCAGAAGAAAAGAGAAAGGGCGCTCGTGTGCCGGGCGCCCTTTGCGTTTGTCACGAAATGGCAGGGGCAACCTGAGCAGCGGGGTACCATTGCCATCCTGCTGGCAGGCTCGCAGCCTGCTCCGGAGGAATCACACACTCGAAAAAAAGGCGAATGGCTGTGATCCCGTCTGCCTGGTGAATTTCGCTTTTCGAGGGCGCGATGTGGTCTTCGGGGGCGTCGGGGTTAGGAACGATGCTCACGCCAGGCAGCTCAAGCGCAGCCATGAGCCGGTAGATGGCTTCATCGCCCTGTTCGCCGTCCTGAACGGTGATGCTGGGCAGGACGGCGGTTTCAATGTCGGCCAGGACGGAGTCGTTGTGGCGCACAATGGCAAAGGCCTGGGTGCTGCGGATATTGCGGCGGCTGCGCTCCGAAAACACGATGCTGAGGAATTCTCTGGTGGCGACTTCCAGCTTATCGTTGATGACCACGTAATCACATATCCCGGCGTATTTCATCTCCCAGGCGGCGCGCTGCAGGCGGCTGGCAATCACCTCCTCAGAATCGGACCCGCGTTTGCGGATCCGTTCTTCCAGCACGCTGAGGCTGGGCGGGGTAACGAAGATCAGAACCGCGTTATCCGGATAGGCTTCGCGTATGATTGACGCGCCAAGCACTTCAATGTCGGCCACAAGGTCCTGCCGGTCCCTGATGGCGGTATCCAGGGTGTCGCGGATGATGCCGTAGCGTTTTTTGTTCACCCACTGCCATTCGAGCAGCCTGTTGTCTTCAATGAGCTTCAGAAAGCTGGCTTCTGATTGGAAGTAGTGCTCGCGGCCTTCCTGCTCAGTGTCACGGGGGTCGCGGGTTGTGGCTGTGGGGAGCTGGCGCAGGTTTGGCACTTGTTTGAGCGCTTCTTCCATGATGGTGTTTTTGCCAGCTCCGGAAGGGCCTACCAGGACAAAGATCAGCCCGCCGTATTCCTGCCATTGAAGCATGTCGTGTCTTCCTTACTCCTGCCCGCCGGATCGAGACTGCGCGTGCAGTCAGTTTAGCAGGGAGGGACATGAGAATCCAGCGTTTTTCGTAACGGCGCGTTTTTGTTCGCCAGGGCAGAAGACCGAACGAACTTGATTTGCATTGAACGTTGTATAAGTTGCATAATGGTGTAATGGCATTGTGCAGCATGAAGAATGGCACTATATCACAGGGTGCCTCGCATGATATTCTCATGCACAACTATTGCTGCATGATTAGGTGGCTTCAAAAGGGAGGAACAGGTTGAGCGCACGCATAATTGATGGAAACGCCATCGCGGCACGGATGCAGGACGAAATTGCGGCGGCGGTTCAGGACATGAAGGATCAATTCGGAATCACACCCGGGCTTGCGGCTGTGCTGGTGGGGGATAATCCCGCGTCACGGCAATATGTGGGGATGAAGCGGCGCCGGTGTGAGAAGGTGGGGATCGCGTCATTTGGATATGAGCTTCCCGCGGATATTTCCCAGGCGGAACTGGAAGCCCTGATCAAAGACCTAAACGCCGATCCGAAAGTTCACGGCATTCTGGTCCAGCTGCCGCTGCCCGATCATATCGATGAAGAAGCGATCCTGGGCGCTATTTCGCTGGAGAAGGATGTGGACGGCTTTCACCCGGTGAATATTGGGCGGCTGTCCATGAAAGGCCGCGAACCGCTCTTTATCCCCGCGACACCCTACGGCTGCATGGCGCTGCTGGAGGAAGTTGGGGCCGAGATCTCCGGCGCGAATGCAGTTGTGCTGGGGCGGAGCAACATCGTGGGGCTGCCAGCGGCGATGCTGCTGCTGCACCGCAATGCGACAGTGACCGTGTGCCACAGCCGGACGAAAGACCTGCCCGCCGTCTGCCGCCAGGCGGATATCCTGATCACGGCCGTAGGCCGCCCGGAGATGGTGAAGGCGGACTGGGTGAAGCCCGGCGCGATCGTGATCGATGTGGGTTCCAACCGCATCGAAGATCCGAACAGCGAGAAGGGCTATCGCTGGGTGGGCGATGTGGATTTTGACAGCGTGAAGGAAGTTGCCGGCGCGCTGACTCCGTCGCCCGGCGGGGTGGGGCCGATGACGATCACGATGCTGCTCAAGAACACGCTGCGCGCCGCAGAACTGGCCGCACGCAAGGGGTAGGCCCGTCCTGGGGAGTCGCAAGATCATCCCCGGTGAACGGTTGCCGGGGATGTTTGTTTCAATTGTACAACCGTGGTATATTCCCCGGAATTTACTAACAAGGGGGGCGGATGTCCACTCTGCTGGTTACACATGTGCATACACTGGTTACGATGGACGACGCACGTCGCGAAATTGCTGATGGTGCGTTGTTTATTCGTGATGGCGCGATTGAATGGGTTGGCAAATCAGGCGACCGCGAATTTGACGCGGATGAAGTTCTTGACCTGCGGCGCCATGTTGTTATTCCCGGCATGATCAACACGCATCACCATATGTACCAGACGCTGACCAGAGTCATCCCCGCCTGTCAGGATTCCGAGCTGTTCAACTGGCTCAAGACGCTATACCCGATCTGGGCCGGGCTGCGCGCGGAACACATCTATGTATCGGCGCAGCTGGCCATGGCTGAACTGATGCTCTCCGGCTGCACGACCAGCAGCGACCATCTGTATATCTTCCCCAATGACTGCCGGCTGGACGATGAAATCCAGGCCGCGCAGGAAATTGGCATGCGCTTCCATGCGATGCGCGGGAGCATGAGCCTGGGGGAGAGCAAAGGCGGCCTGCCGCCGGACCGGGTGGTGGAGGACGAAGCCGCGATCCTGGCCGATTCCCGGCGGGTGATTGAGGCGTACCATGATCCGGCCCGGTATGCCATGCTGCGGGTGGGGCTGGCGCCCTGCTCGCCCTTCAGTGTGACGACCGACCTGATGCGCGAATCGGCAGCGCTGGCGCGCAGCTACGGCGTGCGGCTGCACACCCACCTGGCGGAGAACCAGAGTGATATTGACTTCAGCCGTGAGGTCTTTGGCATGCGGCCGGGCGAATATGCGCAGGATGTCGGCTGGGTAGGGGATGATGTCTGGCACGCCCACTGTGTGAAGCTGGACCCGGATGAAGTGCGCCTGTTTGGCCATACCCATACCGGCGTGGCCCACTGTCCCTGCTCGAATGCGCGGCTGGCATCGGGTATCGCGCCGATCCGGGCGCTGGTTGATGCGGACGTCCCGGTAGGGCTGGGGGTGGATGGCTCGGCTTCCAATGACAGCGGGCATCTGCTGGCGGAGGCGCGGATGGCAATGCTCATGCAGCGCATCGGGGGAGATCCGGCAGGGCTGACGGCGCGCGAGACGCTGGAGATTGCGACGCGGGGCGGGGCGCAGGTGCTGGGCCGGGATGACATCGGGGCGCTGGCGGTGGGCATGGCGGCGGACTTTGTGGCCTACGATCTCGATCAGCCCGCGCTGGCCGGCGCGCTGCACGACCCCGTTGCAGCGCTGGTATTCTGCACGCCGGGTAATGTTGCCTGCAACGTCATTAATGGCAGGGTGGTAGTGCGGGATGGCCACCTAACCACGGTGGATCTGCCGCAGGTGGTGGAACGCCATAACCGGTTGGCGCTCCAGCTGGTGGAGGATGCATCATGACCGAGGCACTCCGTACGCTGATTCAGGGCGGGCAGGTCGTGGCGGGCCGCGAAGTCCTGGCCGCTGATGTGCTCGTGGCAGGTGACAGGATCGTCGGGCTGGTTACGCCGGGAGTGATGCCTACGGCTGACCGGGTGATTGACGCGGATGGCTGTTATGTGCTGCCCGGCGTGATAGACGCCCATACGCACATCAAGCTGGATACGGGCATTTACGCCACGGCAGATAACTGGGAAGTGGGGACACGCTCCGCAGCATTTGGCGGGGTGACCACCGTGCTTGACTTCGCCAACCAGATTCCCGGCGACTCGTTTAAGGCGGCGCTGGCGGCGCGCCAGGCCGAGGCGCAGGGCGCAACAATCGATTACGCGTTTCATATGGTGGTGCTGGCCCCCGACAAGGATGAGGATGCGCTACGGACTGATTTGCAGCGCCTGCTGGCGATGGGCGTGACCAGCATTAAGCTGTTCACCACGTATCGCCCGAATTACTATGTTGACGATGCCACCATTTTGCGCATCTTTAAGGCGATGCCCGAAGGCATGATCGCCATGGTGCATTGTGAGAACGACAGCATCGTGACCGATGCCACGCAGCGCCTGGTGACAGCGGGCAAGACGGGGTGGGCCCACCATGCTAAGGCCCGGCCCGAAGAAGCCGAAGCCGAGGCTGTCAACCGGGTGCTGTACCTGGCGGCGCTGGCGAAGGCGCGGGTGTACATCGTGCATAACTCCACAGTACAGGCAACCAGCGCCGTAAACCAGATGCGTGACCGGAAACACGGCTTCTGGAACCGGGTGTACTGTGAAACCTGCCCGCAGTATGTGCTGCTGCATGATGCGGTTTATGATGAAGCGCACCCCGAACACTACATCCTCCAGCCGCCGTTACGGAAGTATCACCATATGGAGAGCCTGCGGCATTATGTCGAAAACGGCATGATCGATGTGCTTTCGACTGACAGTTGCGATTACTCACTGGCTCAGAAGCAGGCCCAGCGGGACTTTACTGCAACACCCGGAGGGCTGCCCGGCATTGAAACGTTGCTGCCGCTCATGTACACGAGGTTTGGGAATAAGGTTGGCCTGCCGCGCCTGATGCAGATGCTCGCCGAGAACCCAGCGCGCCTCTTTGGGCTGTATCCGCGCAAGGGCGTGATTGCGCCGGGCAGCGATGCTGACCTTGTGATCTACGATCCGGCCCCGCAGGACGTCATTCGCGCCGATCGGATGCACTACCTGGCTGGCTACAGCCCCTTTGAGGGCATGCCGGTCAGCGGGCGGGTGCGCACGGTCATCAGCCGGGGTGAGGTTATTGTTCAGGGTGACGAGTTTCTGGCGCGCGCCGGGCGCGGGGTAGTCCTGCGCGGGGGGAACTCGCTGGATGTGACTCTGTGACGAGGCTTGAGCAGAACGTGGTCTGGGGTTGGGCTGCACAGCGGTCGTAACCGGGAGGTGGGTGGATGATACTGAATCCAAAAGGTCAAATCGTAGCGGTGGCACGCGGGGACGCGCCGGCTGATCTGATCCTGCGTAATGCACAGCTGGTTAATGTGTTCTCGGGTGAGGTTGAAACGACTGATATTGTCATCAGGGACAGCCGGGTGGCTGCCCTGGGCGCGGGCTATGAGGCGGCGCAGGTGATCGATCTGGCGGGGCGCTATGTTTGCCCCGGATTCATTGATGCTCATGTGCATATCGAAAGCAGCCTGTGTACCCCGCCCGAATTCTCCAGGGCGGTGCTGGCGCACGGGGTGACCAGCGTGGTCACCGACCCGCACGAGATCGCCAACGTGCTGGGGCTGGAAGGCATCCGCTTCATGCTGGACGCGGCGAAGTACGGACCGGTGAGCATGTATGTGATGGCGTCCAGCTGCGTGCCTGCCACGCACATGGAGACGGCCGGGGCGCGTCTGGAGGCTTCCGACATGGAGCCGTTGCTGAACAGCCCCTGGGTGCTTGGCCTGGCGGAGATGATGAATTACCCCGGTGTGGTGAGTGGCGATGAGGGGGTGCTCAGCAAGATCACGATGTTCGAGCACCTTGTGGTCGATGGGCATTGCCCGGGCCTGACGGGTAAGGCCCTGAACGCGTACGTGGCCGCGGGTATCCAGAGCGAACACGAATCCACGACCGTGGAAGAAGCCCTGGAGAAGCTCCGGCTGGGGCTGCATATTTTCATCCGTGAAGCCACAAATGCCCACAACCTGCGTGATCTGCTGCCCATGATCACACCGATGAACAGCCGCCGGATCTGTTTCTGCACCGATGACCGGCATCCCGCCGACTTGCTGGAGCAGGGCTCAATTGATTATATGATACGGGTTGCAATTGCCGCCGGGATTGACCCGGTGACGGCGATTCGCATGGGCACGCTGAACACGGCTGAATACTTCGGGCTGAATGATCGGGGCGCGGTGGGTCCGGGGCGGCGCGCCGACCTGGTGGTCTTCAGCGACCTGCACGATCTGCAGCCGGAGATGGTGTTTCGGGGCGGGGAGCTGATGGCGCAGGATGGCGCAATTGTTGCCGATATCCCTCGCCGGCAGCCGGTGCGCCTGCGCCATTCCATGAATATACGCTGGGAAGCGGTTGACCTGACAATTCCGGCCAATGGCACCCACGTGCGTGTAATCGGCAGCATCCCGGACCAGCTGGTGACTGAGCATCTGGTGGAGTCGGCCCGGATTGAGAACGGCGCGGCGCTCAGTGACCCGGAGCGTGACGTGCTCAAGATGGCGGTGATTGAACGCCACCATGCGAGCGGAAGTGTGGGCAAAGGGTTCATCAAGGGGATCGGCTTGAAGCAGGGCGCGATCGCCGGGACCGTAGCGCACGATCACCATAACCTGGTGGTGATTGGCGTGGACGACGCGAGCATGCTGGCGGCCGCCCGGCGGGTTGCCGAACTGGGCGGCGGGCTGGTGGCCGTGGATGGCCAGCAGCAGGTGCTGGCGGAATTGTCCCTGCCGATTGGCGGGCTGATGAGCGATGCGCCGATCGACGAGGTGCGTGCTGCGATCGATGAGCTGATCACCGCCGGTCAGCAGCTGGGATCGCCGCTGCATGATCCCTTTATGGCCATGAGTTTTATGGCGCTGGAAGTGATCCCGCGCCTGAAGCTCACAGATGCAGGGCTGGTCGATGTGGATCGTTTTGAGGTGGTTGATCTCTGGGTAGATTAGTCGATTCAGGACTAGCTATCCTGGGATGGTAGCGTTACACTACAGACCTCCACCTGATTCACATCCAAATTGTCTTGTGTGGGAAAGCTGCATTTTGCAGCACCTGATCATACTCGAATTCGCAGATAGCTAAACAAGGAGTGTACGCAGTCATGAGGAGTTTCGCTGGTCGTGATATCCTGTCTCTTAAGGAATTCGAACGTAACGAATACGAACGCGTGTTTGAGATCGCGGACGAACTGGCGCCCATCGCGCGGAACCGGCAGAACACTGATCTGCTGAAGGAAAAGACCCTGGTCACCGCGTTTTACCAGCCCAGCACTCGGACCCGCCTGGCTCATGAGGCGGCGATGCTGCGCCTGGGTGGGCAGGTCACCGGTTTTTCAGATGCCAAGATGACCCGCGCGGGTGACTTCTACCAGGAGTCGATCAAGGACACCGTTCACATGCTGGAATACTATGGCGATGTCATTGTGATGCGCCACTTCCAGCAGGGCGCGCCGGCCGAGGCCGCGCGCTGGTCCAGCGTCCCGGTGATTAACGCCGGCGATGGCTGGGGCGAACACCCGACCCAGGTGCTCACTGACCTGTACACTATCCAGGGCGAGATGGGCACGCTGGACGGCCTGAGCTTCCTGCTTGTGGGCGATATGCGCATGCGCACGATGCATTCGATGCTGTACGCGCTGTCGCAGTTCGATATCAAGGCGTACTGTGTCTCCCCGGAGAACATGGCCCTGACCGACGAATTCAAGCAGGAAATCGCGGATATGGGCACCCAGTTCGAGATCGTGAACTCCGTGCACGACGTGATCGGCGATGTGGACGTGATCTACATGGAGCCGGTTGTGCAGCCGGACTACACCAAGTCCCGCCAGGAAGCCACGGACGACAAGGGCCTGACCCCGGTCGAGTACAAGATCACGAAGGACATTCTGCTTAAGAAGGCCAAGCAGGACGCCATTGTGCTGCACTCTCTGCCGCGCCAGGACGAGCTGACGGCGGATGTTGACTCGACCCGCTTTGCGCGCTACTGGGTGGAAGCGTTCAACGGCGTGGTGATGCGCATGACGCTGCTGGCGCTGGTGCTTGGCGCCACCGAGTAACCGCAGGTTCTATCACTTTCGGGACACCAGGCCGACCGGCTGGTGTCCCGCTTTTCACTTAACTACTTTGCCTTCTGCGAATGTGGCAGGGGTAATTATCTCAAGTAAGGAGCAACCGACCGATGCAGACTGATCTGCGCGGGCGTGACACGATCACGCTCCAGGAATTCACCGATGATGAAATCTGGACCATTCTTGATGTGGCATTTGACCTGAAGCGCAAACGCGCCCTCGGCGAACCCCATGCCCTGCTGCGCGACAAGGTGCTGGCGATGCTGTTCTTCTTCAGCAGCACGCGGACGCGCATCAGCTTTGAGGCGGGCATGGCCCAGCTGGGCGGGCATGCGCAGTTCATCGACAGCCGCACAACGCAGGTGAAGCACGGCGACACCACCACTGAGCTGGGCGCGATTATCGGGCGCTACTGCGACGGTATCGCCATTCGCCAGGTGGACTGGGGCGTGGGAAATCAGTTCATCCGCGAGATCGCTGAAGCCAGCCGCGTGCCGGTGCTGAACATGCAGTGCGAGATTTACCATCCGTTCCAGATTCTGGCCGATGCCATGACGGTTATCGAGAACTTTGGGCGGAACCTGAAGGGCCGGACGATCAATGTGAGCTGGGCGTACGCCTCCAGCTATTCCAAGCCGATGTCGGTCCCGCACAGCCTGATTCTGCTGATGACGCGCTTTGGCATGAACGTGCGCCTGACGCATCCGCCGGAGTTCAAGCTGATGCCCGACATCGTGGACCAGGCGAAGGCTAACGCCCGGAAGGCCGGCGGCTCCCTGGAATTCCTGGATGACTTCGATGCCGGGTTCAAGGATGCGGATATTGTGCTGCCCAAGAGCTGGGGCCCGATGATGACCACGCTCGATAAGGATGAAACCACCGCCATCACCAACAAATACGTGGACTGGATCGCGGACGAACGGCGCATGGAGATGGCCCAGGAACATGCGATTTACATGCACCCGCTGCCCGCTGACCGGAATGTCGAGGTCACCGATGGTGTGCTGGATGGGCCGCACAGCCGGGCCTGGGACCAGGCCGAGAATCGCCTGCATGCGCAGAAGGCAGTGATGGCGCTGACGATGCGCTAGGTGCTGCATTGCAGAAGCACTTTTCGAGATTAGGGCAGGCGCGTTCTGGCGCCTGCCTTACGGAGGAGACCCCATGACCAAAACCGCAGTCGTTGCCGTAGGTGGGAATGCCCTGATTCTTGACAAGAAGAAAGCCGGGGTTGAATTTCAGTGGGAAGCCGTGCGCGAAACGTCCAAGCATATTGCTGACATGATCCAGCAGGGCTGGAATGTTGTGGTTACGCACGGCAATGGCCCCCAGGTGGGCTTCATCCTGCGCCGGAATGAGCTGGCCGAGGGTGAGGTTCACCCCACGCCGCTGGATGTGATCGGCGCGGATACGCAGGGCAGCATTGGCTATATGCTGCAGCAGGCGCTGGCCAATGAGTTCCTGAAGCGCGGCATTGAGAAGACTGTTGCGACCATCATCACGCAGACGGTGGTGGACAATGCGGATCCGGCCTTCCAGAACCCCGATAAAGGTATCGGGGGCTTCATGGACGAGGATCGGGCGCGCCAGTTTGAGGCCGATGGCTGGACAGTGGCCGAAGACGCAGGGCGCGGCTGGCGGCGGATGATTGCTTCGCCGGAGCCGATCCGGATTGTGGAGCAGGATGCGATCCAGGGCCTGGTGGCCCAAGGCATGATCGTTGTCGCGGTTGGCGGCGGCGGCATCCCGGTTTACGAGGACGCAGATGGCAGCCTGCACGGCACGCGGGCCGTGATCGACAAGGACCGGGCGACCTCGCTGCTGGCGCGCAACATCAAGGCTGACCTGCTGCTGATCTCCACGGCGGTCGAGAAGGTGGCCATTAACTTCAATACGCCTGATGAGAAGTGGCTGGACCGCATGACCATGGCGGAAGCCAAGCAGTACATGGCCGAGGGGCATTTCAAGCCCGGAAGCATGCTGCCCAAGATTCAGGCGATCGTGGCGTTCCTGGAAAACGGCGGCGAAACCGCGTTGATTACTGACCCGCCCAACATTGTTCGGGCGCTGAATGGGGAGACAGGTACGTGGATCACGCGCGAGTAACGCTGGCCGGAAAACTACCCCATGTCAAAGGCTTTCGCTGCGTAACCTGCGGGGCTGAGTACGGGTTTGCCGACGTGCATTATGTTTGCCCGGCGTGTGGCCCGGTGGGCGCGCTGGACGTTGTTTATGATTACGATCGCATCCCGGCTGCCCGCCCCGAATGCGGCGCGCGCTCGATGTGGTACCGGCAGCTGGCGCCACTCTCGCCGGGGGCGGAAGTGCCGCAACTGAGTATCGGCGGCACGCCGCTGTATGACGCGCCGCGCATCGCTGCCCTGCTGGGGCTGCGCCAGGTCTGGGTGAAGGATGACGGGCGTAACCCGACCGCTTCCTTCAAGGATCGCGCGAGTGCGATGGTGGTGGCTCATGCCCTGGAGCTGGGCATCTCCACCGTGGCGACAGCCAGCACGGGCAACGCTGCCGCGGCGCTGGCCGGGGTGTGCGCAGCGACGCCGGGCGTTGATGCCACGATCTTCGTGCCAGCCTCCGCGCCAGTGGCCAAGATCGCGCAACTGCTGGTGTATGGCGCGCGCGTGCTGCTGGTGGAAGGCACCTACGACGATGCGTTCGACCTGTGTTGGGATGTATGTGAGGAATTTGGCTGGTACAATCGTAGTACTGGTATCAATCCATTCACTACAGAAGGCAAGAAGACGGTTTCGTTTGAGCTTGCCGAACAACTCAACTGGCAGGTTCCGGATGCTGTCGTGGTGAGTGTTGGCGATGGCAGCATCATCGGCAGTGTGCACAAGGGGTTTGTGGATATGCAGGCGATGGGCTGGATTGATCGCATCCCGCGCCTGATCGGCGTGCAGGCCGAGGGCAGCTCCCCGCTTGTTGATGCATGGCGGGAGGGGCGTTCCGCTCAGGACATGCAGCCGGTGGACGCGCATACCATTGCCGACAGCATCAGCAGCGGGCTGCCGCGTGACCGTGCGAAGGCGCTGCGGGCCGTTCGGGCCACGGACGGCGCTTTCGTCAGGGTGACGGATGAGCAGATTGTGGCGGCAATCCCTGAGCTGGCGCGTGGTTCCGGTGTGTTTGCGGAACCGGCGGGGGCGGCGGCCTATGCCGGCCTGAAGCAGGCTTTGGCCGACGGGCTGATACCGGCGGAGGCGAGCGTCGCCCTGCTGGTTACCGGCAGCGGGCTGAAGGATATCCGCGCCGCGATGCAATCAGTGGGGCAGGCGGTGCGTGTGCATCCCAGCCTTGAGGCTGTGCGGGCTGCGATGGCGGAACTGGGATAAGTCTGAACTGTAATGACTGGATTGAGTAGAGCAGGAAGCTCTGGGAGAAAAGCACTGGTAATGAATCAACGCCCTGTCTACTCAATCATTGCCCCGGTATATAACGAAGAGGGTAACATTCATACCCTCTTCGAACGCATCAGCAGCGTGATGAATCCCCTGGGCAAACCCTGGGAGCTGCTGATGGTGAATGATGGCAGCCGTGACAATTCGCTGGCGGTGATGCATGAAGTGCAGCGCCAGCAGCCTAATGTGCGCGTCCTGAGCCTGGCCCGCAACTTCGGGCATCAGATCGCTGTGACCGCCGGGCTGGACTACGCCGATGGGCAGGCGATTATCCTGATTGACGCGGACCTGCAGGACCCCCCTGAGATCATCCCGGATATGATCGCGAAATGGCAGGATGGCTATGATGTCGTCTATGCGATTCGCGAGCAGCGGGAGGGCGAAAGCTGGTTCAAGCTCCAGACCGCAAAAGTGTTCTACCGTTTGATCTACCAGATCGCCGAGATCGAGATTCCCCTGGATACGGGTGACTTCCGCCTGATGGATCGCCGGGTGGTGATGGCGCTGCGCCATATGCCGGAGCATAACCCGTATATTCGGGGGCTGACGAGCTGGGTGGGCTTCCAGCAGACCGGGGTAACCTACAATCGGGATGCGCGCAGCTGGGGGGAGACCAAGTACCCGCTGCGCAAGATGGTGCGGTTCGCGCTGGACGCGATCACCGGATTTTCGTATTTTCCGCTGCAGGTGGCGATGTATGCCAGCCTCGCGCTGGCCTTTATCGCTGTCCTGGCTGTGCCAGTCGTGGCGCTGCTCCGGCTGGCCACGGGCCAGCTTATCTTTGAAGGCCAGGCGACAACGCTCATTGTACTCCTGCTGCTAAGCTCGTTTCAGCTGTTTTTCTTCTTCATTATGGGGCAGTACATCGCGCGTATCTATGACGAGGTGCGTGGACGGCCGCTATACGTGCTTTCTGAGCTGTATGGTTTTGGTGAAGAAGAAGCCGGCGCGCGCGTCTCCCCGCGCCGCGGGGTTCATCCTGGGGGGCGCGTTGTCGCGCTGGATGAGGATGAATAGGTCGCCCGTCTAGGGTGATCTGGCGTACAATGGTGCAGAGATGGGTATAGGAGGCCACTGTGAACGCTAACCCTCAGGATCAGGATGCTACCCTGATTGGCAAATATCGCGAAGTTGTAGAAGCCTATGAGCAGATCAGCCGGGAGATCGGACGGTTGCTGGAAGCTAATGATGGCGGCACCGCCAAGATGTCCGATGAGGATTACCTGCAGTACCGGGATATGGCCCGGCGGCGTGATGTGCTCTATGACATGATGAAGCGGCTTGAGGTTCGGTTACTGGGCGAGGATGCCAATTAGCTGAACACCCTGTTTATTTAACTGGTTCCATCCAATGTGGAGGTAAACTCAGCATGTCCCCTGTGTACCTTGGTCCAACTTTTGAAGAAATGCTGCACCCATCCAAAATTGACCCGGATGTGCGTGCACGGGCATTGCAGGCCAAGCAGGAAGATCCTCTGGCGCCCATCAATCTTTATAATGTCACCTGGCGGAATGCGGACAACGCGATCTATTACACTGTCCTGCCCAAGGAACTGACGGGGATTGAAGCGAATGTCGTGGTGCTGTATGGCGCTGATTTTCCCAGCGGCAGCCACAAGGTCGGCGCGGCGTATTCGGTGCTTTCGGAGAAAACGCTCTTTAGCGAGGTAGACACCGATCACCACACGCTGGTGTGGCCCTCCACCGGCAACTACGGGATTGGCGGCGCCTGGATTGGCGGGCGCATGGGCTACAAGGGTATCGTGATCCTGCCGGAGGAGATGAGCCAGGAACGGTTTGACCTCATCGAAACCTATGGCGCGGAAGTGATCAAGACGCCCGGCTGCGAGAGCAACGTTAAGGAGATTTACGACAAGACCTGGGAGCTGCGCCGGGGTGACCCGAATGTGCGTGTCCTGAACCAATTCGAGGTCATGGGGAATTACCGGTTTCATTACCACGTAACCGGCAACACGATTGTTGAGCTGGCCGAGGAACTGGCGCGGCAGGGCATCGGCAAGGGCGTGGTCAATGCGTTTGTGTCGTCGATGGGCAGCTCGGGCACGATCGCGGCGGGCGACCGCCTGAAGCAGGTGTGGCCGGAGCACAAGATCGTGGGGCTGGAGCCGATCCAATGCCCGACGATCTACAACAATGGTTACGGCGGGCATGACATCCAGGGGATTGGCGACAAGCACGTTACCTGGATCCACAATGTCATGAACATGGATGCGATCATGTGCATCGATGACATTGAGACGAAGCGCGTCCTGCAGGTCTTCGCAGAAGAAGCCGGGCGCGAGACCCTGGTGAAGCGTTTTGGGCTGGATGAAGGCCTGGTCAATGAGTACGGCCGGATTCTGGGCATCAGCAGCATCTGCAACATCATCGGGGCGATCAAGACGGCCAAATACTATGAGCTTGGCGCGGATGATGTGGTGGTGACGATTGCGACTGATGGGATGGATCGCTACCACAGCGTGATGGCGGCCATGGCTGAAACGTATGGCGCGATGGATGAGGCTGAGGCGACGGCGACGGTTCGCGGCCTGCTCCAGTGGCAGAAGACGGACTGGATCAAGCGCGGAACCCCCGAAAACCAGCGCCAGTGGCACAACCTGAAGTACTACACCTGGGTTGAGCAGCAGGCAAAGACGGTGGAAGAACTGAACGCGCAGCTCAGCCAGAACTGGTGGCGCGAACACCAGCAGCTGGTGGAAGAGATTGACAATCGCCTGCTGGACTGGCGGAAGGACCATGGGCAGATCTAGCATGTGAGGATGATACAGCATGTATCCTGAGGATCGCGTGCTGGTGGGGGTGATCAACCGCAAAGCTGACCTTGCCTGTGTCAGAAACGATCACTGGTATCGCATCCCCGCCGGGCAGTTTGACCACGGGATTCATGCGGAGTATCTCGCGTTTTACCAGAGCCGGGCGTTTGGCGCGGAGAATGGCAGCGTTCGCTATTACGCCAGACGCACGGGGCATGAGCTGGTTCGTCGGGTGGATTTGTTGCCAGACGAGCCTGCTCATCCGCGCGCCGCGCAGCCCTATTTCAAAATCCAGATGGGGGAACTTCGCGAGAAGATTCCCCCAATTACCAATCCTACCCGACGTCCCGTGGTGTTTGTGCACACAACCTGGGACCGGTTTGTTGCTGCCACGACCATCGCCGATCTCTACAGCGCCGCCGACTACTTTGTTGATCGGGTGTTTTATGCCCTGCGCGAGACGGGGGTGACCGCACGTCGCTGCTGGGAGGCTGAAGGCATTACCGATGATGGAGGGGCGCAATTGCATGTCCCCTGCCGTGATGGTGAGCTGGTTGCCACGACTGCCCGGGCAGGTGGCAGCGGTCGGATACAGATGCCGGTTGATCTGGGCGTGGAGGGCATACGCCAGGTGATAGCGGACGTGCGACGCCTGAGCGCGACGCTGGGCGGCACGCTGCCACGGGCCCGGATACCTTTGGAGGAGTAGATCAAAAATGTTAATCACCAATGGGAAAATTGTTACGTGGGGGGATGCCCCGGACGTGATCGAGGGTGGGGCGCTGCGCATTGTGGACGGCATCATCACCGATGTTGGCACCACGACGAATTTGGTCGCGCAGTATCCAGATGATGAGGTAGTTGATGCGAGCGGGCAGTATGTGATGCCGGGCGGCATTTGCGCGCATACACACTTTTATGGCGCGTTTTCGCGTGGCATGGCGATCCCTGGCCCGGCACCAAAGGACTTCCCCGAAATCCTGGAGCGGCTGTGGTGGCCGCTGGATAAAGCGCTTGACGCCGATGCGGTGCGGCTGAGCGCGCTGGTCTGCCTGGTTGACGCGATTAAGCATGGCACGACGACACTGGTTGACCACCACGCCAGCCCGAACGCGATTGTGGGAAGTCTCGACCTCATTGCTGATGCCGTTGATCGCGCTGGATTGCGGGCGGTGCTGTGCTACGAAGTGACTGACCGGGACGGGCCGGAGAAAGCCCGCGCGGGCATTGACGAGAATGCCAGGTTCCTGAAAGCGGCACAGGATCGTGAGCTGATCAGTGCGACGTTTGGCTTGCATGCGGGCCTGACGGTTGGCGATGCCACGCTGGCTCAGTGTGTGGAAGCGGCTGAAGGGCTGGACACCGGATTTCATATTCACGTTGCCGAACACGAAGCGGACGAGTATCACAGCCTGCAGCAGTATGGCCTGCGCGTGGTCGATCGTCTGCACAAATCTGGTATTCTGGGGCCAAAGACGATCGTGGCGCACTGTATCCATACCGATCCATGGGAACTCGGCCTGCTGCGTGAGACCGAGACATGGGTCTCGCACCAGCCTCGCTCCAATATGAACAATGGGGTAGGGGCAGCGCCGCTTGACGCCCTGCTGTCTGGCGGGGTGAACGTGGTGCTGGGCAACGATGGCTTTTCGAATAACATGTGGGCGGAATGGAAGGCCGCGTACCTGTTGCACAAGGTCGCTAACCGCGACCCGCGTCGGGCGCCCGGAGATGGCATTGCGCGGATGGCGACGCAGAATAACGCGCGCCTGGCAGAAGTGTTTTTTCCGGGGCAGCGCATCGGCAGCCTGGAAGCCGGAGCTGTGGCCGATCTGATCCTGGTGGACTATCACCCGTTTACGCCGCTAACGGCGGGCAACCTGCCATGGCATATCATCTTCGGTTTCGAGTCCTCAATGGTAACCAGCACGATGGTGAGCGGTCGCTGGCTGATGCGCGATCGCGAGCTGCTCACGCTGGACGAGGAAGCGATCGCGGCTGAGGCGCGCGCGCTGGCGCCGGCCGTCTGGCAGCGGTATGAACGCGAAGTGACAAAAGTGCTTGGTGAGTAGCTGGACCTGGCGGGTGTGAGTGCCGGGTGTATTTCGCGGAGCAAAAAATCGAGAAAGCGATGAGTAATGGCTGATGAAAAAAACATCCTGACCGTTGCGATCCTGGGCGGAACAGGCAATGAAGGCTCCGGGCTGGCGGCGCGCTGGGCGATGCAGGGCTACCGGGTGATAATCGGCTCACGTAACCCAGAAAAAGCAGAAGCCAAAGCCAGCGAGCTTAACCAGCAGATTGGCGCGGATGTGATCTCCGGACTGGGTAATGCTGAGGCTGCTGCTGCTGCAGACATTGTGGTGCTGAGCGTGCCCTACGCCGCGCATAAGGCGACTCTGGAGGGCGTTCAAAGCCAGGTTGCCGGCAAGATACTGGTGGATGTCACTGTGCCGTTGCAGCCACCAAAGGTGCGTACCGTCCATCTGCCGGAGGGTCAGTCGGCAGCGATGGAAGCCCAGGCGCTGCTGGGAGACGATGTTCGGGTAGTGGCTGCGTTCCAGAATATCAGTGCCGAGCACCTGGCCGATCCGGCCCACGTCGTTGAGTGCGATGTGCTGGTGTGCGGCAATGACGCGGATGCAAAAGCCGAAGTGATCAAGCTGGTGGAAGCGGCGGGTATGCGGGGTTTCGATGCCGGGCGGCTTCAGAACGCGATCGCGGTCGAATCGCTGACGCCAGTGCTGATCGGCCTGAATATCCGCTACAAGGGAAAGGGTGCAGGGATTCGCATCACAGGACTTGACTAGTGACAGCTCAGGCGACGCTTTCATTCTACGCTTTGACAGGAATTCCCCTGGTGCAAACCGGGGATGATCTGGTTGGTTTCATCCTGCGCTCGCTGGAGCAGATGAGCCTGACGCTGGAGCCACACGATATTCTCATTGTATCGTCAAAGGTGATCTCAAAAGCCGAAGGGCGGTGGGTTGATCTGCGAACGGTGACGCCGTCACCGGAAGCTGATAGGCTGGCCCAGGAAACCGACAAAGATGCGCGCATGGTGGAGCTCATCCTGCAGGAATCGGTTTCTGTATCGCGCTATCGCAAAGGGGTGCTGATCGTACGGCATCGCCTGGGATTCACGTCTGCCAACGCCGGAATCGATCACTCCAATGTCGGCAGGGGTGGGGACGATTGGGTGCTGCTGCTGCCGCGTGACCCGGACGCTTCTGCACGCCGCCTGCGCGCTGATCTGGCTGCGCGGGGCAGCGTGGCGCCGGGAATAGTGATCAGCGACACGCATGGCCGCCCGTTTCGGCTGGGAAACGCTGGTGTGGCAATCGGCCTTGCCGGGCTGCCGGGGTTGCTGGATTTGCGCGGGCATACGGATTTGTTCGGGCGAGAGCTGCGCGCCACGATTGTGGCAGTGGCCGATGCCGTTGCAGCGGCGGCGGGCCTGGTTAGCGGGGAGGCCGATGAGGGCCAGCCGGTCGTGTTAATGCGGGGCCTGGTGCTGCCGGAGGCCGACGATACCGGCGCCGGGTTAAACCGCGATCCAGACCTGGATCTGTACCGGTGAAGCCACCCGGTGTTAGGGCAAACCGGGTGGCTTTGGTATAATCAGCTTCAGCACTGTGTGATAGTCGGGGGGCGGGTGAGGAATTGCTGCGCCCCTGATTTGTCTCTTGGGTGGATGGCAGGCAGGTCCGGCGGCTGGATAGCGGGGGCAGCCCCGTCTGATGCGTTACAATGGTGGTGGGCCACCTAACCACCAGGTTTCAAGGGTTGTGATGCCGATGGTTTACTTCAGGAGAGGTTAGCAGCGTGAATGTCTGGGCCATTGTTCCAGTCAAGCCATTGAATCGAGCCAAGAGTCGATTGGCTGCGCTTCTGTCCTCTGAAGTTCGTGAAAAGCTGGCGGCAGCCATGCTGGAGAATACAATCGCGACGCTGGTGGCCAGCCAGGCTATCAGTGGCGTGCTTGTGATCAGCCGTGACAATCGTGTCCTGGTAATTGCGCGCAAGTATGGCGCGCGCACGGTGCAGGAAAGCGGCGCCCCAGCCCTGAATCCTGCCCTGGAACGGGCGAATCAGATTATTGCCAGCTGGAACGCCCAGGCGGCGCTGATTCTGCCGGCAGACCTGCCGCTTCTGATTGCCGATGACCTGCTGGAACTGACGGAGCTGGGTCGTTACCAGCAGTCGGCCGTTATTGTCCCCGATCGTTTTGAGTGCGGCACGAATGCGCTGCTCATGCGTCCACCGGATCTGATCCCCTGTCGTTTTGGCGATAACAGCTTTCTGGAACACAAGGTGAATGCCGAGCAGGCTGGCGCTGCCGTTCATGTGTACCGATCGGAGCGCTTGATGCTCGATCTTGATACGCCTGAGGACCTCCGCGAGTACCTGCAGCTGTGCGCTAAGTACGGGGTGAAGCCGCTGGTGGACCTTACGCTGGAAGATTTGCAGCCCTTTTTTGCGACCTAGTTGAGGAGAGAATCTTATGGCTGATCGTGTTGCGTTGTACCTTCAGGATGCCCATGAACTCAGTGATGCGATTAAGTACGTGCAGTACGCGGAAGAAAAAGGCTTTGAGGCGGTCTGGCAGGCCGAAAGCCGGCTGGTGCGGGACGCAGTTGTGCCTATGGCCGCGTTTGCCGCTACGACCTCGCGCATCAAGATTGGTTCTGGCGTCATTAACAACTGGACGCGTAATGCAGCGCTGATTGCCTCCACGTTTCTGACCCTGGACGATCTTGCCCAGGACCGGATTATTCTGGGAATTGGCGCGTGGTGGGATCCGCTGGCGAAGAACGTGGGGATCGACCGGCAGAAGCCGCTGAAGGCAATGCGCGAGACGGTGGAAGTGGTGCGTGACCTGCTGGCGCTTAAGAATGTGACGTTTGAGGGCGAGTTTGTGCAGATGACCGGGGTCGAGCTGGATGTGGTACATGGACGGCGCGAGGCGCGCAATGTGCCGATCTATATTGGCGCAACCGGCCCGAAGATGATGGCGCTTACCGGCGAGATCGCGGATGGCGCGCTGCTGAACTACCTGGTATCCCCCAAGTACAATGAATCTGCGATGGCGCAGCTGGAAGCCGGGGCAAAACTGGCGGGCAAACGGGTCGAGGATATTGACCGGCCGCAGCTGGTCGTGGCGTCCGTTGACCATGATCGCAAGAAGGCCCTGGATGGCGCCCGCAAGCTGGTGACGCAGTATCTCGGGCAGCAGCCGCATATCATGAAGGCGAGCGGGGTGAGCCAGGAACTGCTGGACGAAATTCACCAGGTGCTGACCTGGCCGGCCACAGAAGAGCAGATCGAGGCGGCAATGGCGCTGGTGCCTGATGATGTGGTGCAGCAGGTGACCGCTTCTGGCACGCCGGAGGAAGTGCGGGCCAAGGTGCGCGAATATGTGGCTTCGGGCTGCACCTGCCCCGTGCTGTACCCGCTGGGCAGCGACGTGAAGCTGATGATTGATACCTTTGCGGACGGGTATTCACGCCTGTAGCATTGGGTGCACGCGCCGGCACAGAGGGGTGAATCATCGATGGAAGATGCTGCGTTATTCGATCTGATCCATGAAGCGCAGGCGCAGGGGCAGGATATCGCCCTTGCGACTGTTGTTCGGACTCGGGGGTCTGTCCCACGCCATGCGGGCAGCAAAATGGTGGTGTGGCCGGACGGCCAGATCGCTGGCACGGTTGGCGGAGGGATGCTTGAATCAAAGGTGATCGACTCCGCGCTGGAGGCGATCGCTTCCAGCCGACCGGAATTCCTGACGTACCAGATGGCCGATATGGAGGCCGGGGACGTTGGGATTTGTGGAGGCACGGTGGAGGTGTTTGTGGAGCCAATCCTGCCAGCCCCGACAGTACTCGTTATTGGCTGTGGGCATGTCGGCAAAGAAGTCGCGGCCCTGGCCAAATGGATAGGTTTCCGGGTGCTTGTGAGTGATGATCGCGTGGAGTTGTGTTCACCTGAGCATATTCCGGGGATGGATGGGTACTACCCGGTGCCGGCGCGTGAGATAGCTGATCATGTCAGGATCACCAGTCAGACGTATGTCGCGGCGATGACGCGGGGGCAGATTGTGGACCTGGACCTGCTGCCCCCGCTGGTGACTTCCCCGGCGCGCTACATTGGGCTGATTGGCAGCAGGCGCCGCTGGGCGCTGACGGCGGAGGCGCTGCGTGACCAGGGATTGACTGACGCCCAGCTGTCGCGTGTTTATGCCCCGGTGGGCCTGGAGCTGGAGGCTGAAACGCCGCGCGAGATCGCGATCAGCGTTATGGCTGAGATCATCATGGTGCAGCATGGCGGCAGCGGGGAGCAGATGCGCTGGCACGAAGGTCGTCACGGCAGCGGCGATAAGGCGGAGAATGCTGAATAGAGACGTGGACGCTGGCGTATTGTGAACATCCTTGCGATCAGTGATATCGAGCTCCCCGAGATGCAGAACATCCCATACGTGCAGCGCAAGTATGGCGATGTGGATCTTGTGATCAGTTGTGGCGATCTGAATGCCGCGTACATCGAGTTTGTGACCACGATTCTAGGCAAGCCGTTGTATTATGTGCGCGGCAATCATGATACCCAGTATGCTGAGCGTGCGCCCGGCGGGCAGGACGTGCATGGCCATTTCTTTCGATATCGTGATCTGTGGATGGCAGGGCTTGAAGGGTCGCGGCGCTATAACCGGGGCCCGATTCAATACACAGAAGCGCAGATGCTGGCACAGGTGCTGGGACTGGCGCCGGGGATGTTGCTCCGCCGGGCGCGGTGGGGAAGCGGGGTTGATGTGATGGTGACGCATGCCCCTCCACGCCATATTCATGACCGGGAGGATGTTCCGCATCAGGGTTTTGTGGCGTTCCGGCTGCTGGTCCGCTGGTTCAGGCCGCGCTACCTGATCCACGGTCATGTTGACATCTATGATCGACGGGATATAACCTGGACGGACTACCTGGGAACGCAGGTGGTGAATATCAACCCCGTGAGGCTGCTGACGGTGGATATTTACCGGCGCAGATTGATTGGGCGATCGCAGCTTGTGCGATCCTGAGCGAGTGGATGGGTAGGCGATGTGGCATGAATATTTCAATGTAGCTTCTGTAGCTGAGGCATTGGAGCTGCTCGAACGGTTTGGCAACCGCGCGCGTATCATCGCGGGTGGGACTGATATCATCCTTGAGATGGAGCGCGGACAGCGCCCGGATGTTGACGTACTGATTGATATCAGCCGGGTGAGTGGACTGGACAAGATTGCGGTTGAGGACGATGTTGCAACGCTTGGCCCGCTCGTGACCCATAATCAGGTGGTGGGTTCCAGCCTTCTGGTGGAGCATGCGCTGCCCTTTGCCACGGCGTGCTGGGAGGTCGGCGCGCCGCAGATCCGTAACCGGGGCACGGTGGCGGGCAACCTGGTGACCGCCAGCCCGGCCAACGATACGATCACGCCCCTGTGGGCAATGGGGGCATCCGTGACGCTGGCTTCTGCCCGTGGCGAACGCACGGTGCAGCTTTCGGATTTTTATCAGGGCGTACGGCGGACAGTGATGCAGCCGGATGAAATGCTGACGGCGATTCACGTGCCGCTGATGGATGCGCAGGCGCGGGGCGTTTTCCTTAAGCTTGGGCTGCGGCGGGCTCAGGCGATTGCCGTGGTGAATGTGGCCGCGATTCTGAGCTTCGAGGGGGATGCAGTCAGTGATGCCCGCATTACGCTCGGCAGCGTCGCGCCGACCATCATCCCGGCGACTGAGGCAATGGCGTATCTGGCGGGCAAGCGCCTGTCCGGTGAGATTATCGCCCGCGCTGCTCAGCTAGCGGCTGAGGCGGCAACGCCTATTGATGACGTGCGGGGGAGCGCGGTTTATCGCAAGGAGATGGTGACGGTCCTGACTGCACGCGCATTGCGCGCGCTCCAGGAGCCAGCGCCAGCCCGCGATATTCCCGGCGCGCCGCCGATGCTGTGGGGTGAGCACCAGGGTCGGGTTGCCCATGGGATCGGTGCCAGCGCGCATTATGAGGCAGGGCAGGGCGGTACGCAACCCATTCGTACTATGGTCAACGGCCAGGAATACTTGGTGGAAGCCGGGCAGGAAAAAACGCTGCTGCGCTTCCTGCGCGAAGACCTCGGCCTGACCGGAACCAAGGAAGGCTGTGCCGAAGGGGAATGTGGGGCCTGCACGGTGTTCCTGGATGGCGTGGCGGTGATGTCCTGTATGGTGGCGGCTCCGCGCGCAGATGGCGCCGAAATCGTGACGGTTGAAGGGCTGGCGGGCGCTGATGGGACGCTGCACCCGATTCAGCAGGCCTTTATTGAGGCTGGCGCAGTACAGTGTGGGTATTGCACACCGGGATTCCTGATGTCAGGGGCTAAACTGCTGGAAGAGTATCCTCAGCCCACCCTGGATCAGATCAGACAGAGCATCACGGGGAATCTGTGCCGGTGTACCGGATACTATAAGATAATAGAGGCGTTCCAGCGGGCTGCCGGGCTTAAGGCCTGAGTGCAAAGGAGAAGTGTGGAGTGGTCAAACAAGCCAGTAGGAAACAGAAACCCAATCGACTGCTGCCGATTTTTGGCCTGCTTTTGGGGCTTGCGTTTGCATTGGTGGCGTTTGTGCTGCTGCCTACTGTGAAAGCATTCCTGATCCAGCGAGGCGTTGCGTTTGGAGGCGCCAGCGCGCCGATGATCGATCTGCTCATTGGCGGAGTCATGTGGCTGGTGATGTTCGGGATTGCGATGTTCATTGTGGCGATGGCGATCGGCACGCACCAGGATGACAAGACCGCTATGGAATACTACAAACGTTCCGCCCAGCGGAAGAAGCGGCAGAAGTACGAAGAGGAGCTGAGGCGTCGCCGGCGTATGGAGATGCGTGGGGCCGGAGACACTACCAAGAAGGATCGTTGAGCCGCGCAGAGCCCATGATGCAGCGCATGAGGTGATATGGACCGGACAGTACCAAACACGGGTAACGAGGAAATCGAGCTTTACATTCGAACGTACTACTCTTTGCTGCGTTCGACACACCCGATTCACCTCCAGACGCTGGTGGAATCCCATATGGGGATGGAATCATCCCTGCATATCAGGGCGCGCCACCCGGAACCAGATGTCTCCACCCTGATCTACGCCAGCCTGCGGCTGCCGAGCTGCATTACCGGGGTGGACACGATCGTGCTGGGGCAGTCGGAGGAAGTGTTTACCCGGGCAGGCTTCCGGGACGTGGTGGGCTGGAAGCGGGTGAGCGCCCGCGGCCGGCGGCGCAGGATGCACTTTGACGGCGATTCCGTGTTGGCGGTGTATATCGCCAGCCGCTCAGATATTGATGATCTGATTCCCACGCTGACAGCTTACCAGATTGAGTGGAACAAGCTGCATCATCTGCTGCAGCAGCCGGCGATGGTGCGTTTGCTGGCTGCGCACACAGCGGAGCCAGCGCTGACCGTGAGCGGCCTGGAGCAGTTCGCGAGCGGCCTGGGCGTGAGCGTGGACAGCATGCTGCGATTGTACGCGATCTGGGATGCCGATTTTATCCCGACGCTGCAGGCAATTGCCCGAAAGCAGAAGAACATGCTGCTGCAACTGCTGTCGGGGTCGCTGGCGCACTACCGCAAAGCGACAAACCGCTGGTGGACACATCTGGCGGGGCATGCGCTGGAGGAAGCGATAAACCTCGGCCAGCGGCCGGTGTACTTTGTGTCCAGCAACACCCACGCCATTCCCAATCTGCTCACCGGGTTTGCGTGGCGGCATGAGGCAGAACTGCTGGATTACCTGCAGGATTCCGAGCATGAGGCGCTCAAGACCGAGTATGAAGATATCCGCACGGAGCAGGCGCCCAGCAACCACAATAACCTGCTGTACTATGTGCTGAAGAAATACGTTCAGGATGGCGGCCAGGCGGTGCGGGACAGCGTGGCGATGGACGAACGGGATACCCGGCTGATCCGCATACCAAGCGACCGTGGGTTTGATGTCGAGGCCCAGGTCATAGAGCTGCGGCACCTGAACCCGGAGTGGTTGGATCCGCGGCTGCGCGTGGACGGCCTTGAGGCGTTGCATGCCAGTGATGCCGTATTGCTCAATATCGATTATCCGCTGGGTGTGGCGGCCTACGATCTGCTTAACGAAGTCGCATACCAGGTGGGTGACCTGCTGGGCGTGTATGTTATGGGTAAGGCGGCTTCATTGAATGCGCGGATCGGGGATGTGATGATCCCCAACGTGGTGCATGACGAGCATTCACAGAACACGTACCTGTTTGGTAACTGTTTCTCCGCGGCGGATGTTGCGGCTTACATCACCTATGGCACGGTGATGGACAACCAGAAGGCCATCAGCGCGCGTGGCACATTCCTCCAGAATCCGCGCTACATGGACGTATTCTACCGGGAGGGCTACACCGATATAGAGATGGAAGCCGGGCCGTATCTCTCGGCGGTCTACGAGGCCGTGCGTCCCAAACGCCACCCATATAACGAAATTGTCACGTTATATGAAACGCCATTTGATGTCGGGTTTCTGCATTACGCCTCGGACACGCCGATGACCAAGGGCAAAAACCTGGGGGCTGGCAGCCTCAGCTATGCCGGGGTTGATCCGACATATGCCTCGGCGCTGGCTGTGGTGCGGCGGGTGCTGAAGCAGGAGATACTGCGCCTGAGGTGACCGGCCCGGCCCGGTCACGACATTGGATTAAACGCAGAAAAGAGGCGAGATCACCGTGGATGAGAATATCAAGGTTATTGGTCAGAGCGTAACGCGGACGGATGCGCTTGCGAAAGTCACCGGTGAGGCACAGTATCCGGGTGATATCGATCTGCCTGGCCAGTTGTGGATGAAGATCCGGTTTTCTGACCGCGCCCACGCGCGCATCACCAGCATTGATACGACCGCGGCAGAACAGGTCCCGGGGGTCGTGGCCATCCTGACGGCGAAAGATGTGCCGGTCAATGAGTACGGCCTGATCATGCCCGACCAGCCGGTGTTATGCGGGCCGGGGAGCGACAAAGAGGGCGCTGATGTGGTGCGCTGTTTTGCGGACCAGGTGGCGTTGGTGGTTGCGGAAACCGAGGTGAGCGCCGCCAAAGCGCGCGATCTGATTGAGATCGCCTATGAAGATTTTCCGATAGTCAATGACCCGTACTACGCGATGTCGCCGGAGGCACCACAACTGCATCCCAACACCCCGGCGAATGTCATCTGCCACTACCGTATTCGCAAGGGTGACCTGGAAGCAGGATGGGAGCAGGCAGTTGCGGTGGTGGAGGGGGAGTACAAGACCAGCTGGCAGGAACATGCTTACCTGCAGCCTGAGGCAGGGCTAGGGTATATCGATGAAGAGGGGCGCGTTACGGTCATCGTGGCTGGTCAGTGGACCCACGAGGACCGCGAGCAGGTTGCGCATGCCCTGGGCCTTCCAGAAGAGAAAGTTCGCGTGATTTACCCGGCTATTGGCGGCGCTTTTGGCGGGCGGGAAGATATGTCCGTGCAGATCGTGCTGGCCCTGGCGGCGATGAAACTCCAGCGACCGATCAAGATCATCTGGAGCCGCGAAGAATCGATTCTGGGGCATCATAAACGCCACCCGGTGACGATTAAGACTCGCTGGGGCGCGGACGCGACTGGCAGGGTGGTGGCGGCTGAGGCGGAGGTCGTGGGTGACGCGGGCGCGTACTGCTATACCTCCAACAAGGTGCTGGGGAATGCGAACCTGATGGTGACCGGGCCGTATGACCTGCCAAACATTAAAGTGGATACGTATGGGGTGTATACGAACAACATCCCGACAGGCGCGTTCCGCGGCTTCGGCGGGCCGCAGGGCGCGTATGCTGCGGAGATGCAGATGGCCAAACTGGCAGCCGCCCTGGGCATGGATCCGGTTGAGCTGCGCATGCGCAACGTGCTGCGCGAAGGGAGTCTGCTGTCGGTGGGCACGCCCGCGCCCAAAGGGGTCACCATGCCCCAGGTGCTGGATGCTGTCGCCTCGCAGAGTTTCTGGCAGCAGGAGGAAGGCCAGTGGCGCCTGACGGCGACCGCCGCGCCAACCAGCGCGAACAAACTGCGGGGGATTGGCGTCGCCTGTGCGTTCAAGAATGTTGGGTTCAGCTTTGGCGCCCCAGAACAAAGCTGGGCGATTATTGAGCTGCGCGGTACTGCGGATATTGACGAGGTGATTCTCTACCACGCCGCGGCGGAAGTAGGGCAGGGTGTTCACACGGTGATGCAGCAGATGACCGCCGATGCTGTGGGGGTCCCACTCGAGACAGTTCGGCTGGTGGCTTCCGATACCGCCTCTTCTCGTAACTCTGGCAGCGTGTCGGCATCGCGCATGACTTTCATGGCCGGCAATGCGATTCGCGGGGCCGCGGAACAGGCGCTTGAGCTCTGGCAGCAGGAAGAGCGCCCGGCCATCGGGACGTACCGCTATCGCCCGCCGAAAACCACACCCTATGACCCGCAGACCGGGCGGAGCGAGCCGAACTTCTCCTATGGGTACGTGGCTGAGGTTGTGGAGCTTGAAGTTGACATTGAGACCGGGCATATCGATCTGATCAATGTCTACTGCGCCGATGATGTGGGGCGCGCTGTGAATCCACAGCAGGTTCAGGGCCAGATTGAGGGGGCAGTCGTGCAGGCGGCAGGGTATGCCATCATGGAGGAGTTGCTGGTAAAGGAGGGGCGGATCCTAAACCCGACTCTGTCCACGTACCTGATTCCCACGGTGCTGGATATTCCCGGGCGGGTGGAATCCATTATTCTGGAATACCCGGATCCGATCGGCCCCTGGGGAGCGCGTGGGATGGCAGAGATGCCCTACATGCCGCTGGCTCCGGCTGTGGCTGCTGCCATGTATGCGGCGACCGGGCTGTGGTTTGATGAGATTCCGCTGACCCCACAACGTGTGGTGGCGACGCTCAGGGAGCATGGGATTGGTCCAGACCGTACTCTTTAAGGATTTGCCCATTCTTGTGCGGGGGGGCGGTGATCTTGGGTCTGGTGTGATATACAGGCTCCATCAGGCCGGCTTCCCGGTTATCGTGACGGAATTGCCCATGCCGCTGTTTGTGCGCCGAACGGTGGCTTATGGGGCGGCCGTCTACGAGGGTGCGATCACGGTCGACGGTATCACGGCCCGCCATGTTTCCCTGCCAGGAGTGGCCGCAACACTGGAACAAGGGGAAATTCCGGTGGTAGTTTCTCCGGACGCTACGCTGATAAGCGCGCTTGCGCCGGTGGCGGTTGTGGATGCGCGCATGGCGAAGACCCCTATGGATGCGGATATCGGGCATGCACCACTGGTAGTGGCGCTGGGGCCGGGATATGAGACCGGGATTCACTGCCACGCGGTGATTGAGACGAACCGGGGACACACGCTGGGTCGGGTATACTGGAACGGGCACGCTGAGCCGGATACCGGGCAGCCGGGCGCGATCGGCGGTGTCACCGCGCTGCGGGTGCTGCGCGCCCCGGTGTCCGGAGCCCTTGTCGCTCACAAGCAGATCGGTGATATGGTGCGGCGCGGCGAGCTGGTGGCCGAAGTAGCTGGTCAGCCGGTAATGGCGCAGATCGATGGGATTGTGCGGGGGATGATTCACCCTTCTGTAGAGGCCTGGCCCGGACTGAAGATCGGTGACATTGATCCGCGGGCCAGCCGTGAACACTGTTTTACCATTTCCGAAAAGGCGCTGGCGGTGGGAGGCGGCGTGGTGGAGGCTGTGCTGAGCGCTGGCGTTATTCGCCAGAGATTGAAGGAATTGTTAGCTCTTGAGAATTGAACACGCCCTTGATATTCAGCATGGGGATGTGATCTCGTTTGTTGGCGCCGGGGGGAAAACTTCGGCGCTGTTTCGGTTGGGGAACGAGCTGCGGCAGCGTGGTTTCAGGGTTCTGGCCACGACGACGACGCGCATCGCGGTCGATGAGCTGGTGCATGCCCCGGCATCGGTGGCGGTTACCCCCGGGCTGGGCGAAGCGGCCAGCGTGTCGCAGGCGCTCACCGATAAGCGGTTCGTGTTTGTTTACGATTCAGTTGACAACCTGAAGATTCACGGCATCACGCCGGAAACGGTGTCTCTCCTGCTGGATCGGGTTAACAGCGACGTACTCCTGATCGAGGCAGATGGTTCCAGGATGCTGCCCTTTAAGGCGCCTTTTGGCCATGAGCCGGTGGTCCCCCGGGAGACTACCAAAATCGTCGTGAGCGCTGGTTTGGATGTGCTTGGTCAACCGCTTGATTCGGCGCATGTTTACAACGCGGAGGCCATGATCACGCGCTATGGTTACCCGCCCGGTGCGCCGGTGGCGTGGCCGTGGCTGGCGTCTGTGCTGCGCGATGAAGCGCTTGGCCTGGCTAACCTCCCGGAGAATACCCCGGTGTTCGTCCTGCTCAATAAAGTGCCGGAGGATGGCGTGCTGCGCCGACGGGCACAGCTGATCGCCAGCCTGCTGCTGCGCTCTGAGCGCATCTATGGAGTTCTGATCGGCGAGATGCAGGCGCTGGAGGAGCCGATTCATGAAGTGCGGCGCCCAGTAGCGGCGATTGTGCTGGCGGCGGGGATGTCCAGTCGCATGGGTAAACTGAAGGTGCTGCTGCCCTGGGGGAAGCAGACGGTGCTGGATGCGATTATTCGGCAGCTGCATATCGCCCGGCTGAATGAGATCGTGGTAGTGACCGGACACGACGGTGACCGCGTGGCGCGGCGGGCCGCGCAGTACACGGCTGCAATCGCTCACAACCCCGATTATGCGTCTGGCGAGATGTTGTCGTCGCTGCAGGCCGGTTTACGAATGCTTGACTCCCGGGTACGCGCTGCGCTTGTGGTGCTGGGTGACCAACCGCAGATCAGGAGTCACGTGGTGGCGCGAGTACTGGACGCCTATGCCCGGGAGAGCTGCAGACTCGTTATTCCGAGCTTTCAGATGCGGCGAGGGCATCCGGTGCTGTTTGACCGCAGTCTGTGGAAAGACCTGCTGGAGTTGCCCCCGGGGGGGATGCCGCGCGATGTTGTCAATGCCAACCAGGATGAGATCGCGTACGTCAATGTGAATACTGACAGTATCCTGCGTGACATTGACACGCCGGAGGATTATCTGGCTGCACTACGTGAAGCAGGATTATAGCCAGCACCATGTGGTTGAATCAGGCACCCGGCCATTGTCGTCGGGTGCTTTTTATGCCTAGAAGTTCTGCAGCGGGGTGGCGGTGGGAATCGGCGCGCTGACGAAGATCGTGATCGTGCACGTGGCCCGCGGGGCGCTGGTGATATCGAACACCATCAGCCTGAACTTATACTCCCCCGGTGTCAGCTGGGAGGGGACAAGCTGCCCTAGATTGCCATTCACTACCGGCAGGGTGTATTCCGCCAGCTTGGCCCAGACATTATTGGTTTCCGGGCCGTTCAGCTCGAAGCGGTAGAAGGCGAAATCCGCGGTGTTGGCCGTGCCAACAACGTTGACGGCCTCATGAACGATCATGCCGTTTGCAGGGATTGTCAGGCTGGCCTGGTCGGTGTCACAGCCGATTGCCGCCGGGGCATCAGCAACGATGGTCCCGACCGGCGTGGGAGTGAGGGTGGGGGTAGCAAATGGGGCCAGATTCAACTGGTCTTCGATCCCCTGAATTTCCACGCCCTCTGAGAAGTTGGGTGGGGGGGTGCCCACAATCAGGCTGCCCGGAGCCGCAGTAACGAATGGCACTTCGGCAACTTCCTGGACCACCACAACGTTCTTGGGTGGATTAGCCCGCAGGGTGGGGGCTACTACCTGCGCAATGGCCACAACCGCCAGCGCCAGCTCCAGACTTAGCAGGATGGCAGTGGCGGCGTTTGCTACCCGAAATGATGCCAGCTCTTTCTGTAGCTCAAATTGGGCGCCCTGTAACTGCTGGCGCGCCAGCAGCAGGCTGCGCAGTCCAAGCAGCGCGCCAAGCGCACACAGGATATACAGCCCGATGGCAATTTGCTCTATCAGAAAGACAAGACCAATCATCGTGTTCAGCTGGCCTCATCTATGCGGCGCAGGAAAGTGCGAAGCAGGGTGATCAGTTTGGGGACGAGTGTTTTACCTGCCTCCAGCACCTCTTCATGGTTAGGCATGGTCTCCGCATCCGGATCATCAATGGCGCTGTTGGTGATGCCCGAGATACCCAGCACACGCATACCGCCATGGACTGCGACAACAACTTCTGGCGCGGTCGACATCCCGACCCCGTTGGCCCCCAGGAGCCGCAACATTCTGATTTCGGCCGGCGTTTCGAAGGTGGGGCCGGAAAGGCAGGCGTATACACCTTCATGGAGGAGAATATCTTCCTCGGCGGCGATGGCCCTTACGAGGCTGCGGAAACGACGATCGTAGGCGCTGGTCATGCTGGGGAAACGCACCCCGAGCGCGTCGTTGTTCGGACCCATGAGCGGATTATTGCCTGTCAGGCCGGGGAGGTTGATGTGGTCCCTGATCAGCATGAGATCGCCCGGTGTGTAGGCGGGATCCAGCCCGCCCGCTGCGTTGGTGATGACCAGGGTTTTGATCCCCATGCGCTGCATTACCCGGATGGGGAACACGACCCGGCCCAGGCCGTAGCCCTCGTAGAAGTGCGCGCGGCCCTGCATCACCATAACGACCCGGCCCTCAAGCTGACCGATGACCAGGCGCCCGCTGTGGCCAACAACCGTGGATGCCGGCCAGTTGGGAATCTCGCTGTAGGGGATGATGTCAGGGTCTTCAATGCTGTCTGCAAACGCGCCCAACCCGGAGCCAAGCACCATGCCGATTTCCGGACGGTAGCGGGTATGCTGCTGGATGTACTGCGCCGTATTGTCAAAGTCCGTGATCGTGAACTCATTCTGTGGGGCTGTCATAACTTCTGTCCTGTCCCGTGATCTGGCTCGGTTACCTGTAACGCTGCCGATTATAAGGCATATGCGACCCTGTGTCAGGGGGGGAAGTGCGCCGAGAGCATGATTCTGGCAGTCTGGGTGGATTGTGGACTGGAAAGAATGCGAAAAGTAAATAGAATAGAACATGAATTGATGTTGGTCAATAATTGATTAATCTTCTCACCGTCACTCATATGGAGCAGGAATCGACATGCAGGGAAACCCGTGGCTGCAGCAGTACGAGCAGGTGTATCGTAAGCTCTACCAGCGCGAACCAAGCGATCTGCGCGATCTTGGGGCCGGCTGGGTGCTGGTGAATGGCGCGCGCATGCCGGTTGTTGAGTTGCAGCGGCTGACCGAGCAAATGCAGTTTGAATACCGCCAGGCTATGGCCGAGAAGCGCAGCGTGGTGCAGCGCCTGATGGCCTGGCTGCGCGACGGCTCTTGAGCAGCCCTAAATGCTGCCGGCCTGCTGCAGCCGCTGGCCTAGATGATCAGCATGGCGTCCCCGAAGCTGAAGAAGCGATAGCGTTCCTGGCGTGCGACGGTGTACGCCTGCAGAATGCGCTCTCGCCCGGCGAAGGCGCTCACCAGCATCAGCAGGGTTGAGCGCGGCAGGTGAAAATTGGTGACCATGCCGTCAACCACGCGGAAATGGAAGCCGGGCTGGATAAACAGCCGCGTTTCTCCTTCGAAGGCGGCCACCGGACGCCAGGGGCAGGCTCCTTCCGGCGGCATCCGGCCGGATTCCGGGTCCCCGCCCGCACTGATGATGGCTGCACTTTCCAGAGTGCGCACGACGGTGGTTCCCACCGCGATGACCCGCCGACTGGCCAGCTTAGCTTCGTTGATGAGCTGCGCATCGCGGGCCGAGAGGCTGGCCCATTCGCTGTGCATCACATGCTGGGCGATATCCTCGGTCTGGACGGGCTGGAAAGTCCCCAGCCCGATGTTGAGCGTGCAATACGCGAACTGCACGCCCATGCGCCCCAGATCAATGAGCTGCTCACTGGTGAAGTGCAGCCCGGCTGTGGGAGCCGCCGCGGAACCTTCGTCGCGGCTGAACACGGTCTGGTAGCGCTCCGGGTCGGCCAGAGGTTCGTGGATGTAGGGGGGCAGGGGGACCTCGCCCAACGCCTGCAGCTCGTCGCTGAGGGGATGATCGAACTCTATCACGCGCCGCGCGCCGTCAAGCTCGGCAGTCACCGTGGCAAAAACAGCGTGATCATCTTTGGAAAGCTTCAGCCGGGTGCCGGCCCGGATATTCCTGCCACCAACCAGTGTCGTCCATGTGCGGGGATCGCGCTGGCGCAGCAGCAGCACTTCCACTTTGCCGCCAGTTTCGGCTTTCTGGCCCAGCAATCGGGCGGGAATCACTCTTGTCTGGTTGAGGACCAGCAGGTCGCCTGGCTGGAGGTAGTCAGCCAGATCAGAGAAGTGGCGGTGCTCGATCGCGGTGCTATTCCGGGGAAGCACCAGCAGGCGGGAAGCATCACGCGGCTCTACCGGAGTCTGGGCGATCAGATCCTGGGGGAGTTCGTAGTCGAAATCACTGAGGTTCATGAGTACAGGGTTGCTGCTTTCTGACGGATTGTTTACCGGCTGATCAGGCGGATGATGATGTTCAGCAGGACTGTGAGCACAACGCTGACGAGCAGCATACTCACGATCGGAACTATGCAGGTCAGGCCATTGCCTTTGATGACAATATCCCCCGGAAGGTTGCCAAACCAGCGCAGGATACCAGGGCCAAAAGCCCTGGCTAGCAGCCAGAGGACAGCACCTGACAGGGCAAGCGCCAGGCCGATGATCATCAGCAGGCGACCAGCAGACTCAACAGACATGCGAAGGCGCCTTTAGAACAATGCTTGCTGTTCGGAACGACCGGAGTACGGTATGCCAAGATGGGCATAGGCGGCCGGGGTGGCGGTTCTGCCGCGGGGCGTGCGATCCAGGAAGCCTAGCTGGAGCAGATACGGCTCGTAGACATCCATAATCGTATCTGATTCTTCGCTGATAGAGGCCGCGATGGTCTCCAGCCCAACCGGGCCACCACCAAACTTCTCAATGATCGTGCTAAGGACGCGGCGGTCGATATCATCCAGGCCGAGCGCATCAATATTAAGCATGTCGAGGGCGGCATCTGCGACTTCAGCCGTGATCACGCCATCGGCGCGCACCTGGGCGTAGTCGCGCACGCGGCGCAACAGCCGCAGCCCGACACGGGGTGTTCCCCTGGCGCGCCGCGCAATCTCAAGGGCGCCGGGATCGTCAATCGGCGTTTTGAGCATGACCGCAGCCCGCTTGACGATTTCGATCATATCCTCCAGCTCATAAAAGTCGAGGCGGTAAACGGCCCCAAAACGTGCCCGGAGTGGGGCGGTCAGCAGGGCGAGCCGGGTTGTGGCGCCAATGACGGTGAAGCGGGGCAGCTTAAGGCGCACGTTCTTGGCTGCCGGGCCTTTGCCAATGACGATATCGAGCGCGAAATCTTCCATGGCCGGGTAAAGCACTTCTTCTACAGCGCGGCCCAGGCGGTGAATCTCATCGATGAACAGGATGTCATTCTGCTTAAGGTGTGTCAGAATGGCAGCCAGATCACCGGCCCGCTCGATGGAAGGGCCTGCGGTGATGCGAATGTTCACGTCAAGCTCGTTGGCGATCACGTGCGCGAGCGTAGTTTTTCCCAGGCCTGGCGGGCCATAGAGCAGGATATGATCAAGCGCCTCAGCACGGTGCTGGGCCGCATCGATCAGGATGGTGAGATTTTCTACCACGTGCTGCTGCCCCGTGATTTCGCTGAGCAGGCGCGGGCGCAGGGCAACATTGTGCTGGTCATCGGGGCGGTTCTTGCTGCTGCTTAACCGTTCTGGTTTGTTCATGGCACTTCAGTTTCACTGAAAATTATGTTCTGCTAGTATAACCGGGGCTGCTGAGCTTGCAATACATTGACAGGCCGACCACCCCTCCGTACAATCGGCCCGGGATCAAGATTAAGGAGCGCTGCGTGACCGATTCACAAGTCTTCGTTTCAGATCACCCGTTGATCAAACATAAGCTCACCCTGCTGCGTGATGTTAACACAGATCACCGCAAGTTTCGCGAGCTAGTGCGTGAAATCTCAATTATGCTGTGCTATGAGGCTACCCGTGATGTGCAGCTTTCGGCGCGCGCGGTGCAAACGCCACTGGGGACTGCGCCCGGCTTCTACATGCCGGAGGAGATCGGGCTTGTGCCGATTTTGCGCGCGGGGCTGGGCATGGTGAACGGCGTGTGGGAGATGATTCCAGGCGCGCAGGTCTGGCACCTGGGGATTTACCGGGATGAGAAAACTCTGCGCCCGGTTGAATACTACAATAAGCTGCCCGTTGAGCCGACGGTACAGATGTGCCTGATCCTTGACCCCATGCTGGCCACGGGTGGGTCCGCCACGGCGGCGGTTGAGGTGCTGAAGAACTGGGGCATGAACCGCATCAAATTTGTGGGGCTGATCGCCGCGCCGGAAGGCATTGAGCGCCTGTCTTCAGAGCACCCTGACGTGCCGATCCATATCGCCGCCGTTGATGAACGTTTGAACGAGGTCGGTTTCATAGTTCCAGGGCTGGGTGATGCGGGCGACCGGCAGTTTGGAACGGCATAACCAGGATCTCATTCCGCTGCTCACCTGAACTGCCACGCGCCAGGACTGAGCCGCACACAACCCAGGGGGCGTGATGCCTGTGACCGAGCATCTTGGAAGCTTTGCCGTTGTTTTTCTGGTTGCTTTTGGCGTATCGGTGATCTTTGTTCCTGTTTCCCGGCGCGTTGCTTTCCGGCTGGATATCGTTGACCATCCCCGCGGCCGACATAAGCACCAGGTATCTACCGCGAAACTGGGAGGGCTGGCGCTCTACGTTTCTTTTACCGTGGCCGTGCTGGTGGCGCAGATATTGCCAGTTCCGCGATTTGATCCGTTGGAGCTAATTCGGCTGACCGGGCTGCTGCTGGGCGGCCTCTTCATCTTCGTCATGGGGCTTCTGGATGATATTTACGAATTCGGCCCGCTGCCGCAGTATTTCGCCCAGCTCGGCGCGGCCAGCATTGCTGTTCTGTTTCGTGTATTCATAGAAACATTGAATAACCCGTTCACCGGCCAGCAGACGACCCCCTGGCCTTTCATCGTTACAGTGGCGATCAGCGTGTTCTGGCTGGGCCTGATGATGAACACGGTCAACTGGCTGGATGGGGTTGATGGGCTGGCGGGTGGTGTGGCGTTCATCGCCGCGATTGTGCTGTTTGTGCATGCCGCCTTCCGGCTGGATCCTCCCCAGACGAGCGTGAGTTTGCTGCCGCTGGCGCTGGCCGGATCGACGGCGGGATTCCTGCTCTTCAACTTTCCCCCGGCACGCATTTTTATGGGGTCTAACGGCGCGTTTTTCCTGGGTTACACCCTGGCCGTGCTCAGCATCATTGGCGGGGCAAAGGCGGCAACTATCCTGCTGGCGATGGGACTGCCGCTGATCGATGTCGCGTGGCAGATCTTCAGCCGGGTGCTGCAGGGGCGTAACCCGGCAGAAGGCGATCGCGGCCATTTACATTTCAGGCTCATCGACAAGGGGCTGAGCACGCGGGTGATTGTGCTGGGATACTACCTGTTCTGCGCTTTTTTCGGCGCCCTGGCGCTGATCACAACCAGCCAGGTATTCAAGTTTATCGCCCTGATAGTGATGGGGGCACTGGTACTGGCTGGTTTCCTGCTGCTCTCACGCCGCCAGACGCCGCGTGTGGACTGACACCGGCTCTCAGGCAATGTCGTCCAGGTCCACATAAGTCAATTCGTCATCATCCTCATCCTCATCAGAGGGATCAGGCGGTTCACTGACAGAGTCTGCGGCGGAGCCTTCCTCAGCGTTGTTCAGGTCTTCCCGTTCAGGCACAAGCTCATCATCAATGGTGGTTGCCGCACTCCGGGGAGTGGATAACTGCTCAGGGTCTTCCTCGGGATCTGATGCGTGCTGCTCGATCCAGGATGGGCGTCTGGGGGATGCGGGTGGGGGAGGCTGGACCTGAGGCCGAGCCTTACGGGGTGACGGATTCCTGGCTGGTGGCGGGGGGATAGGCAGGCGGCGATCGGCAATGCGGGCTGGGGCCTGGTCCTCGGGCAGTGGCGCTTCTCCGCCTGGCTCCAGTCTGGCAGGTCGCGCCGATTTGACCGTGGGGTATCTGGCCTGCTGATGGGTAATGCGTTCCAGTAAGCGCTCGGTTAGCCCCAGCGCAACGACCGCCAGCAGATCCATCACAAGGATTGTGCTGGCGGCAGTTGCCAGCAGATTCAGGGCATTGGCTAGCGGCGCCTGCACCGCGAAGATTCCAGAACCAGGGATGATCAGCCCCACTATCAGGAGCGCTGCCCCGATCACCAGACTGAGCAGGAGCAACCAGGAAAGATTAAGGTTTTCAGTGGGAACCATGGCGTTGCCAACAGCAAACAGCAGGTACAGCCACAACCAGAAATCGGGCTTGCTTAGCACCAGGCCGAAAGCCGCTTGCACAATCCCCAGATCGGCCGTCTTAAATGCCTCCAGCAGCAGATCAACTTCCAGCACTCGCTGGCTGATGAACAGGATGACTGCAACGCCGACGATCAGGGGCGCGGTCTCGAATACGGCGGCGGATGCCCGGCTGACGTTCTTTCCTGAAAGACGAACAAAGTCAAGGCGGAGCGTGCCATTCGCCAGAGGCTTGGGCCATATTTTGATCTTGCTGGTTTTGAGTTTCAGCGCCCCGGCAACCAGCCACTGAGTGAATTCGTGCAGGAATACGCCCGGCAGCAGGATCAGGTAGTACAGGATTGTTGCGCGCTGCCTGTCTTTGGGAAAGAGAAGCCATCCCACGCCATAAAGATGCTGGTGTATCCAGCGCTCGAGATGCAGAGTGGGGAGCAGGATCACGACGAACGTGAACCAGGGTGTCAGCAACTCCATTGCTTGCATGGGATGGCTGTTTTGCTCAACCAGATCAGCCGCGTGTTTCCGCGGTGATTCGTACCAGTTCGGTGAATGATGCGACCTTGAGTGAGGCTCCACCAACCAGCGCGCCGTCGATATCCGACTGGCCCATATAATCGGCCATATTGTCTGGCTTTACGCTGCCGCCATACTGGATGCGAATCTGATCGGCGATGGCGGTTCCATACAGGTCGACCAGGGCCTTGCGCACGACGCCGCCTACGATGTCATTGGCGAGTTCGGCGCTGGCGTTTCTGCCTGTCCCGATCGCCCAGATCGGCTCGTACGCAACGACGGTTTTCAGGGCATCTTCGGCGGTGATGTCCGCGAAAGCGCCGCGAATCTGCTGGGCCACGAAGCTGGCGGTCTCTCCGGCTTCGTACTGCTCCAGGCTTTCCCCGCAGGCGACAATCGGCTTGAAGCCGTGGGCGAGGGCTGCTTTGACCTTCTTGTTCACGATCTCATCGGTATCTTTGTAATCGCGGCGGCACTCGGAATGCCCGATGATGACGTACTCGACCAGCCCTTCAAGCATCCGGGGGGAGATGCGCCCGGTAAAAGCGCCTTCCTCCTCAAAGTACACATCTTGCGCGCCAACCTTAACAGGGCTATCCTTCAGGGCGGCGTGGACGCCTGGAATCGCAATATAGGGGGGGCATACCACCCGCTCTACCGTCGAAAACTCTGCCAGCGCCGGGAGTAGCTCTGCCACGAATTCGGCCGCCTCTGCCGGGGTCTTGTACATCTTCCAGTTGCCAGCAATGATCGGAACCCGCATTCTTCTTCTCCTCTGATGCATACAGAATATAACAGGACTGGGGTTGGAGGGAGCCGTCACGCGCTCCTCCAACCCCGTTATAGGCCAGTTGTGATCTCTTAGCGATCCAGCAGCGCGGCGAGGCCGGGCAGTTCCTGACCTTCAAGCAGCTCAAGGCTGGCGCCGCCGCCGGTGGAGATGTGTGTCATCTTCTCGCCCAGGCCGGACTGCATCACAGCCGCGGCGGAGTCGCCACCACCGATGATGGTTGTGGCGCCAGTCTCGGTGATTTCGGCCAGAATCCGGGCGATGGCAAACGTCCCCTTCGCGAAGCTTTCCATTTCAAAGACACCCACCGGGCCGTTCCACACAACGGTCTTAGCGTTCCGCAGGATTGCAGCGAAATCCTCGATGGCTTCGGGGCCGATATCAAGCACTTCCCAGCCATCCGGCACGCCGGTCGTCTCGATGTTGATGATCTGTGTGTTGGCGTTGTTATCAAAGGCATCCGCAACAACGACATCGACCGGGAATTTGAGCTTGTCGCCCGCCTGGGAAATCAGCTCGCTGGCCAGATCCAGGGCGCCTTCATCGACAAGAGAGTTGCCCATCTCGCGACCCTGCGCCTTGCGGAAGGTGTTAGCCATCCCGCCGCCGATGATGAGGGTGTCGACCTTCTCCAGCAGGGCCTTGATTACGCCGATCTTGTCACCGACCTTGGCGCCGCCGAGAATCGCCACAAAAGGCCGCTGGGGGTTGGCGATGGCGTTGTTCAGGAACTGGATTTCCTTCTCCAGCAGGAAGCCGGCGACCGCAGGAAGGTGCTGGGTGATGCCTTCAGTGGAGGCATGGGCGCGATGGGCGCTGCCGAAAGCATCATTGACATATACATCGCCCAATCTAGCAAGCTCTGCTGCAAACTCAGAGTTGTTCTTCTTCTCTTCAGGGTGGAAGCGGGTGTTCTCGAGCAGCAGGATACCGCCCTCCGGCAGCGCTTCAAGGGCCGCCTGAGCCACCGGCCCGATGCAATCTTCCGCGAAGGCAACGTCTTTGCCCAACAGTTGGCTGAGGACGGGGACAACGGGTTTGATGGAGAAGTTGGGGTCTGGCGCATCCTTCGGCCGCCCCAGGTGCGACATAAGCGCGACGGCTTTGGGCTTCTGCTCCAGGATGTACTGCAGGGTGGGGAGGGCGGCGCGAATGCGAGTGTCGTCTGTAACAGCGCCATCCTGCAGCGGCACGTTGAAGTCCACGCGTACCAGTACCCGTTTACCGGCTAACTCGATATCACGAACCGTTTTCTTGTCCACAGGGAGACTCCTTTTTGAGTAACAGAATGGGGGCGGGGCCATCGCCCCGCCCCCACGCAAACTAACGCTGGTTGTTCGGTTGACTCCGGGAGCCTACAGGCTCTTGCCCATCAGGATGGCCAGCTCAACCGTACGAACAGAGTAACCCCATTCATTATCGTACCAGGTCAGCAGCTTGAGCATCGTGCCGTCGTAGACCTCGGTGAACTCGGCATCAATGATGCTGGAATTGCTGTTGCCCTTGAAGTCGGACGAAACCAGCGGTTCCTCGGTGTAGGCCAGGATGCCCTTGAGCTCACCTTCAGCCGCAGCTTTCAGCGCGGCATGCACTTCTTCCGTGGTGGTTGCCTTTTCCAGCTCAAACACGCCGTCCACGAGGGAGACCGTGGAGGTAGGAACACGTACGGATATGCCGTTGAAACGGCCCTTGAGCTCAGGGATGACCAGCGCGACAGCCTTCGCTGCACCGGTGCTGGTGGGGATCATGTTCATCGCAGCGGCGCGCGCCCGGCGCAGGTCGCTGTGCGGCAGGTCCAGGATCCGCTGGTCGTTGGTGTAGGAGTGAATGGTGGTGATCACGCCCTTCTTGATGCCGAAGTTCTCATGGATGACCTTGGCCGCAGGGGCAAGGCAGTTCGTCGTGCAGGAAGCGTTTGACACCACATTGTCGGTTTCCGGGTTGTAGTCCTTGTCGTTAACACCAAGGACGATGGTGCGGTCTACCGCGCCCTTGGCCGGGGCGGAGATGATGACCTTCTTGGCGCCAGCATCCAGGTGGGGCTGGCACTTTTCGGTACTGCGGAATACGCCAGTGGCCTCGATGACCACATCGACACCGAGCTCGCCCCACGGCAGCTTGCCGGGGTCTTTCTCGGTGAAGCCCCTCACAACCTTACCGTTGACGATCAGGTCGCTGCCGGAGACTTCGACCGTACCCGGGAACGCACCATAGTTGGTGTCGTAACGCAGCAGGTGGGCCATAACATCCACGGCGCCCAGATCGTTGAACGCAACAACCTCTACATCATTGGGATACGACTCGAGTGCGATACGCAGCACCTGACGACCGATACGACCAAAACCGTTGATGGCGATACGAGTTGCCATATTCTGAGTGTCCTTTCGTATACTCTAGAGTGGCGGTAACTGCAACACATGCAGTTGGCCAGTCCTCAAAGTCCAATTATCAGGCATTTCCAGTTGCTAATGGAGCCTGGTATTTGGTGTAGCTCTGCTGGAGCACCTCGGCCAGCTTGTCTGAATCGTGACGCCAGGGGTACCGGGCGTCTGTCAGATCCGCGTAGATGAAGCGATAGCGCGAGTATACATCATGCTCGCGGGCCGAGGGCTGCACATAACGGGTGTTTTCCCCGGCGTTTTCGATTGGAAAGTGATCATTCGCCACAACAAGGTCGAAGAGCCTTTCCCCGATGTGCTTTTCCAGGGCAAGCACATGATCGGTCACGTCGAACGCGTCGGTTTCGCCGGGTTGGGTGGCCACGTTGCAGACGTAAATCTTCACGGCTTTGCTGGCCCGTAAAGCGTCTTTAATCCCTGTAATCAGCAGCGTGGGCAGGATGCTGGTGAACAGGCTGCCTGGCCCGATCACAATGATATCGGCAGAAAGGATGGCGTGCACGCTCGGCGGAAAGGCCCGTGGACTGGATGGCACGAGATATACCCGCTCGATGCGCCCCCCGGTATCGGTAATCTGGGCCTCTCCGGTCACCGTCTGCAGGACGCTGTGGCCCGGATCCCAGATCTCTCCACACAGGGTGATGTTGTCCAGCGTGGCGGGCAGCACCTGCCCCTGTACCGCCAGGACTCGGGCGGTTTCCAGCAGAGCCTGATCCATACTGCCAGTGATATCTGACAGGGCTGTGATGAACAGGTTTCCGAAGCTGTGGCCATCCAGCTCGCCCGCGCTGAAGCGGTACTGGAAGAGCTGTGTCATGAGGTCTTCATCATCTGCCAGCGCTGCGATATTGTTGCGCAGGTCGCCGGGAGGAAGAATGCCCATGTCGCGCCGCAACCGTCCGGAACTGCCACCGTCGTCGGCAACAGTGACGATAGCTGTCAGGTTATTGGTAAAGTGCTTAAGACCGCGCAGTACAGTGGGCAAGCCCGTGCCCCCGCCGATGACCACAATTTTTTGCCCGCGCTTGCGCTGGTGATGGGAGTACACCACGTCGGCCAGGGGCAAGCGCTTCCCCAGCGCATACGGCTCCAGCAGGGAACGATTCAGCGCAAACAGCCCGATGCCAACCAGCAATGCTCCGAGCGCCAGGGCAATAAGCAGGCGGGGGATGGCGGGCACCGGACGGAGCGTCAGTATGTACAGGAACTCGGGTAAAGGCTGGTTGCGATAAACAATGATGATGGTTTGCGCCAATGCTATGCTTAACAGCGTGATGCCGGCAAGTAGCATGAAGAGCCAGCGCTTGATGCCCAGCCCGGGGCTAAACCATCTGGTAAGCGATCGCAGCCTTTTTTGCATATACGCACTACTGCGCAATCTCTGTCGATTCATTGTACAGCCCACAGATTAGAGTAACATGATGTCAGGCTGCCTGTCAAAGGTTGCAGGTTGATACTTGTCCTGTTTTGGGCTGCTTAAAGGCAGTTGCACCGGGCGTGTTACTTGACGCACCGTGGGGGCATGTTACAAAGTGTGGAAGACTGGCCTATGAAAGGGAGATTTCGCAATGGCAAACTTTGATCTGATGCGCCGACTGGCAAAAAGCCAGGGTGGAAAGATTATCTTGCTGGTGATGGATGGGGTAGGGGGCTTGCCCATGCAGCCCGGTGGATTAACGGAGCTTGAAGCCGCCCAGACGCCGAATATGGACCGATTGGCGGAAGAGGGATCCGTGGGGTTATCGCACCCGATTGCGCGCGGCATCACTCCGGGGAGCGGGCCGGCGCATCTGGCCCTGTTTGGCTACGATGCACTGGAGTATGAAGTGGGACGCGGCGTCCTCTCCGCTTTTGGCGTTGGCCTGGACATGGGGCCAACTGATGTGGCTGCGCGGGGGAACTTCTGCACAGTAGACGAAAACGGCCTGATCACAGATCGCCGCGCTGGTCGTATCCCCACCGAGGTCGGTGAAGAGATGGTGCGCCTGCTGCGGACCATAACGGTTCCTGGGGTGGAATTTGAGGTTCAGATTGAGAAGGAATACCGGTTTGTGCTGGTGCTGCGCGGGGAAGGACTGCATGGTGGGGTGGCAGATACCGATCCACAGATGACAGGCAAGCCTCCGCTGACCGCACGGGCGCTGGTTCCAGAGGCGGAGCATACGGCTGCGCTGGTAAATGCCTGGATCGACAAGGCGCGTGAAGTGTTGAAGGATCAGCACCCGGCCAACATGATGATTCTGCGGGGGTTCGCCCAGGACCCGAACCTGCCTAAGATGCAGGACATCTTCAAGCTGACTCCGGCCTGTGTTGCGGTGTATCCGATGTACAAGGGTGTCAGCAAGCTGGTGGGTATGCGAATTGCAGAGACTGACGCGCACACTACCACCGAGGGTGAGTTCCAGAAGGTCGCCGAGATATGGGAAGATCACGATTTTGTGTTCTGCCACATCAAGTACACCGACAGCCGGGGTGAGGATGGCAATTTCGATGCCAAGGTGAAAGTTATCGAAGAGGTGGATCGGGCGCTGCCAATGCTGCTCGATCTGAAGCCTGATGTACTGGTGATTACCGGCGATCACTCCACACCCGCGGCGTACAAGGCGCACAGCTGGCATCCTGTGCCAACGCTGTTGTGGGCGCCGGGTACACAAATGCCAGATCGGGCCGTGGCCTTTGGTGAGCGAGAGTGTATGACAGGGGCGCTTGGTCAGTTCCCGGCCACCGACCTGCTACCGATGGCGCTGGCCCATGCCAGCCGGCTGGATAAGTTTGGGGCATAGCACAGCATGCAACCATGGTGGCAGGGGTGGAATGGCGTGGCGGCTATTCTGCCCCTGCTGCCTGGTTGGGCCGCCATAGCCAGGTAAACAGCAGAATGCCGAGCGCACCGGTCGCAGTCAGTACGCCGATTGTGAGGGCAGCATCAAACCAGAATTGCTCCGGAAACAGCCTGATCAGCGTGTCGGAGTAATCAAAGCGCCACGTGCCATCTTCAAAGAACAGTTGATGAAACTGCACGAAGAACGTGTTCCAGCTCAGCACCGCAATCAGAACAAGGGTCAGGATCAGGCCTAAAGTGAGGATCGAGCCGCGCAACAATCCATCACGCAGAATATTTCGTGTAGTCAAATTCACAAAAAGCACAACACACAACAAACCAAAGAAAACGACACCAATCAAAAACAACCGCAACACCACCACCACAACACCCTGCACATCCACCATATGGCGCAACTCACGCTCGTTATACACCGCCAAGCCACTTTCAAAAGTCTGCCCAGCCAAATACTCTAGCGGCTGGTTCATCACAAGATACTCAACAGCCTGCGAGGCCCACTCAAGCCGCTCCTCAGCCGTAAAACCAAACATATCCGCGGGAAAACCCGAGCGCCCATACTCAAATCTAAGATAAACATCAGTTAACAGCATGCGAACTGATGCGCCCACCAACACAAGCGGAACCAGCACGACAATCATCCACAAAACCAACCGCCTGACCACACCAGTTGTATGCAATGCTCACCAACCCTCAACCGCTATATAACCAACAATGCACCATACAGCACAGGCACCCACAATAACCTGAAGAAAGCGCTGCGATCCTCCCCGAATAACATCACCATCGCCGCACCCAGCAGCAGACCGCCCGCCAGCCAGAATGTCAACCGCGTACCTACCGCAGGCAGCAGATACAACACCGGCACCAGTGAACCCAGAATACTACCCAGGGTTGACCAGGTAAATATGCCACCTGTCACAGCACCAGCGTCTTTAACCGACAACACAGCCAGCCGGATCGCGAATGGCAAGAGACATCCAAGCAGGACAATCGGGACCAGATAGAGCAGGGCGGTCGCGCCAAGCACACCCGCCAGCAGCGGTAACTCCAGCCCAACCACAACAGGAAGTAAGCCCTGCGCGGCCAAAGGGATCAAACCACTTACAAAGCCAGCCCACGCCCCAATCTGAAGCACGATCGCAAAGGCAGGCTGCCGATCCGCCCAAAGCCCGCCTACAAAATAACCAATCGCCAGGTAAAAAAGAATAAGGCTGATAATGGCTGCCCACACCGCATTGCTGACCCCAAAATACGCGCCCAGCAATCGCGATGCAGACAACTCGACCGCAAGAGTTGTAGCCCCTCCCACAAACACCAGCAAGCGAATTTTCCGGATAGGTGTATCAGTCAGCAGCAGGGCCGGCATGAGCGCAATCCGATCATAGGGCTCCACACAGAAACACAGCAAAAGAGCATCACACAGCGATCAAACCATAACCTGGTTCAACACCGCGCTGAGATCATCTGTTGCGCGGACAACATAGGTAGGCACATGAAAAGTTGCCAGCCGCGCTTCCGTTTCTGTAGTGCGAGCGGCGCCCCCAAAACTTTCCGGGTCCAGCAGCACGGCGATAATCCGGATCCCCCGGCGTGAGAGAGTCTGAGCCTGCTTTACCCAGCCCTCTGTCTGATCAGCGGTAATGATCACCAACGTCACACCCCGCGCGAGGTATTCGCTGTTGAGGTCCAGCATATGTTCCAGATCAAAATCACTGATGCCTTTAACAACAGCGAGAATTTCCAGCAACTGGTTAAGCTGGTGCATATTACGATCAGGATACAGAATCTCGCGATGGGGACCGTAGGTCAGAAAGCCTAGGCTGCGCCGCTTCTCCAGAAAATGCCGCGCGATTGAAGCAGCAATCACAACACCATATTCTTCAGTTGAGGCGGGAAGATGAAACTCTGACAGCGAGGAAGCGCCATCATCAACAAGGGTGGCGCCGTTCACAAACGTCTGCTGTATCCCCGGGCGCTGCACGAGCGAGCTGGCCGACAAATCAAGAAAGATCCACACGTCAGCCAATGGATCCAGCTCGAACTCCTTCACCAGCAGGCGGCTTTTCCGCGCTGTACTGCGCCAGTGAATGCGATTATAACTATCGCCGGGAGCGTACTCGCGCACGCCAGCGGCGTTCGTCGTCACAGAATGGGAGCGCCGCCGCTGAGCCTCTCCACCGGAGAGGATGCCGCTTGGCGATGCAAATGTCTGCACGGGGACAATGGCGGGATAGACAATGACACGGGATGTAGAACCGATGTGGCGATCAAAGCGAAACAGGCCAAAGGGGTCACCGCTGCTCACCACCAGTGGCCCCAGACGATATTCACCGCGAGTGGTGCAGATCGTCTGCGAAGACCAAACCGTCTGGCTGCGCGGCAGCATCCCTGGCACAACCCGGCTGGCCCGGTAATCAGGGAGATCGGAGAAATCCTGTACTTCCAGCCACAGCTTGGGAACGAGCGCAATGTTTCGCACAGAAAACGTCTCGCCAAACTGGCGGCCAACCTGGGCACGCCGTGAACGCGTCTGGCGCGTGATACGCAGCCAGGAAACACTTGCCCACGACCACAGGAGAGACACCACCATCAGGCCGCCAAGAGCGTACGCAAGGTTAAAAAACAGCGTGCGTCCACTCACCAGCCCGGCAAGCAGGGTCAGGCTCAGCAAAGCATAGATTGCGCTACGTCGATTGCTCATCATGCATCAGCTTAGCGCCGGGCACCAATCGTTGCCCCCGGAACCGGGATAGCGGAAACAATGTCACGAATGATGGCACGCGTGCCAATATCCCTGATTCGGGCGGCCGGGCCAAGAATGATCCGGTGAGCGAGCGTTGACTCTGCCAGGGCCTTGATATCGTCCGGCTGAACGTAATCGTGACCGACACTGGCGGCGCGTGCCTGAGCCGTGCGATACAGGGCCAGCGCCCCACGTGGGCTGGCTCCCAGGTAAACATCCGGATGCCGCCGGGTTGCCGTCACCAGGTCAATAATGTATTGCTTGATTTCCTGCGCGATATACACCTCTCGCACAGCCTGCTGTGCCGCCAGCAGCTCCTGTACCGTGACCACCTGCTTGATCAGATTGACAGGATGCTGATACTGCTGTGAGTCCAGCATCGCCATTTCCTCAAGCGGGGTGGGGTAGCCCAGCTCGATCCGCATAAGGAAACGGTCTAACTGCGCTTCTGGCAGGGGAAACGTGCCTTCATATTCGATGGGATTCTGGGTTGCCAGCACCAAGAAGGGCGGACCCAGGCGGTGGGTGTAGCCATCGACTGTGATCTGATGCTCCTCCATCGCTTCCAGCAAAGCAGCCTGCGTTTTGGGGGTGGCGCGATTGATCTCATCCGAGAGCACGATCTGGGCCATAATAGGCCCGGGACGAAACTCAAATTCCATCGTCTTCTGGTTGTACACCGAAACCCCAGTCACATCCGAAGGCAGCATATCCGGCGTGAACTGGATACGGCTGAAGGTGCAACCTATTGACTTCGCCAGCGCACGCGCCAGCATGGTTTTGCCAACCCCGGGCACATCCTCAATGAGGATATGCCCATCACACAGCAGACCCAGCACCGTCTGGCGGATTTCGCTGCGTTTTCCAATAATAACCTGCCCAACATTACTGATAATCTTATCAGCTACATTCTGCACGATATCCATGCAGACTTTCTCCTTGGCCACTGTCTGATGTTCAAGCTGTTTCGGGGGCTACTGTAGCATAGATTCTAACGAGATGCGATATACGATCAGGCTACGCCTTGCGCACGCACGACAGTATTGATGTAGCTCAAAGGCTGGATTTAGGCTTTGTTGACTAAGCAAACTGCTTATGCTATTATGCAGACGTTCTCCAAACTTCGTGTTGTTCTGCGTTTCACGGGATACAGTTTGCTCCAGTCACCATCAGGTATTTGGGGTATCAGTGTTCGGATCGAAAGGGGCAATTCATGGCCAAGTCGCGGACCGAGTTGATGGTTGATCGCCTGCGGGATTTGCAGGCCAGTACGCCTGATATTGAGGCTTCCGCTGTTGTGAGCGTTGATGGGTTGATCATGGCCTCAGCGTTGCCGCAGGGCACTGAAGAAGATCGTGTGTCTGCGATGTCTGCTGCCATGATTTCGCTTGGCGAGCGAATTGCCGGAGAGCTGGGCCGGGGTGAGCTGGATCAGGTTTATATTCGTGGAGACAGCGGGTTTGTGATCCTGATGTCGGTGGGGGAAGAGGCCGTTCTGACCTCGCTCATTCGCGAGAACGCCCGGTTGGGCCTCATTTTCCTGGACATGAAGCGGGCAGCTGATGATCTGGAGAAGCTTGTTTAGGACAACCGGGGCGGATTGGCGGCTCAATGCAAAGCCGAACACGCCATATCTTGCGGCGCAAACAGGCGGGGAGCAGCGACGATGCTGACCTCCCCGTTTCTTTGTTTGCCAGCCTGCATAACTGTACGTTCAGTGTAACCTCACGGGGGTGATTCAAAGGATGGCCTGTTACATTTTCTGCACAGGTGGGGTAGTTAGCTCCGTTGGCAAGGGGGTCACCGCGGCCGCGCTGGGTAACATCCTTAAAGCGCGAGGCCTCAAAGTCGCCATACAGAAACTTGATCCCTATCTCAATGTCGACCCGGGCACCATGAGCCCCTACCAGCATGGTGAGGTCTTTGTGACGGTGGACGGTGCGGAAACCGACCTGGACCTGGGCCACTATGAGCGATTCACGGATGAGAACCTGACAAAACACTCCAATGTTACGGCTGGGCAGGTCTACGCGGAAGTGATTAACAAAGAACGCCGCGGAGATTACCTGGGCGGCACGATTCAGGTTATTCCGCATATCACCAATGAGATCAAACGCAAGATCGGCCGGGTTGCCGCGGATAGCAACGCTGACATTGTCATCATCGAGGTGGGCGGCACTGTGGGGGATATTGAAGGGCAGCCGTTTCTTGAGGCGTTGCGCCAGATGCGAACCGATGTAGGGCGCGACAAGGTCATGTACTTGCATGTCACCTTTTTGCCCTATATCGCCGCCACAGGTGAGCTGAAAACCAAGCCCACCCAACACAGTGTTCGTGAGCTGCGCGGCATCGGCATCCAGCCGGATGTCATTATCGCCCGTACCGATCACCCGGTGAGCAAAGACCTTACCGACAAGATCGCCCTGTTCTGTGACGTGAATCCAAAGGCGGTTATCCCCCTGCAGACCGCTGATCTTCTGTACGAGATCCCGCTACTGCTGGAGGATGCCGGGCTGGGAGATTACGTGATCGACTTCTTTAAGCTCACAGGCAAGCCCGCCAATCTGAAGCGCTGGCGGAAGCTAGTCCAGCACATGAAGCAGCTGGAAATCCCCCTGCGAATCGCGCTGGTGGGCAAGTATGTCGAGCTGCATGACGCCTATATGAGCGTGAAAGAGGCGCTTTCCCACGCGGCGACGGGACACGATCGTCTGGTGGAAATCGTGTGGGTGCATTCCGGCGATCTCGAGAAAACCAGAGATTTGAGCGTGCTGGAGGGGGTAGACGGCATTGTCGTCCCCGGAGGGTTCGGTGAACGAGGAATCGAAGGTAAGATCCTCGCCGCCCAGTACGCCCGCGAGAACAAGATTCCCTACCTTGGGCTGTGTCTGGGCATGCAGGTCATGTGCATCGAGTTTGCGCGCAACGTGCTGGGGCTGAAGCATGCGAACAGCACCGAGTTTGAGAACGCCACTGACAATCCAGTAATCGATCTGCTGCCGGATCAGCGGGCGATTGAGGACCTGGGAGGCACAATGAGGCTGGGTGTTTACCCCTGCAAACTGGTGGAAGGCACTATTGCCAGGGAAGCCTATCGCAAGGAACAGGTTGATGAGCGGCATCGCCACCGCTTCGAGTTTAACAATGCCTATCGTGAAGCTTTTGCAGATGGAGGGATGCAGTTCAGCGGCCTGAGCCCAGACGAACGGCTGGTCGAGATTGTTGAGGCCACCGACCATCCCTTCATGCTGGGCAGCCAGTTCCATCCTGAATTCGCAAGCCGCCCAGACCGGCCCCATCCGCTGTTTGATGCGTTCGTCGAAGCAGCCGTAGCCCTGCAGGGCAGGAAGTGAGGCCAACCATGACTTTGCCCCTGGAAGAATTCTGGGCGGAGATGTTGAGTCGTGTTCCTGCGCGCATCACCGCCGCCTGGCACAGCCTCAACAAGGATGAACAGACGGCAATCAAAGCGCACCTGACCCGCATGTGTCAGGAAGATGGGTGGCTGCAATCCCAGCGTGACTCGGCAGAAGCGGCTTTGCAGGTGATCAACACACTGGAGTAACACCCAGCCTGTAACGCAAATCGCCCGGTTTCATAGTAGCCGGGCGATTTGCGTTGATGGGTCGAGCGCTATTCGTCAGTGGCCTCAATATTGATGACCTTGGGCCGTGCATCTTCCGCTTTGGGGATAGTAATGGTCAGAAGCCCGTTCTTGAAATTCGCGACGGCTCCCTCAGCCTTGATCGAGCGCGGGATGGTAATGGCCCGGCTGAAACTGCCTGTCCGCCGCTCCTGACGAATGACGGTTGCTTCGGATGTGCGTTCTTCCCCCTTGCTGGCATCACCTTTGATGGTCAGCACGTTTCCTGTGATCGATACTTCAATGCCCTCAGGCTGAATGCCGGGCAGGGGGCCGGTCTCAACAATCACCTCAGTCTCGGTTTCAAACATATCCACTGGAATGACAGTGCCGCCGACTGAAGCCAGCCCTTCTTCCAGAATGCGATTCATATTGTCGCGCAGCTTATTCAGCTCGCGCAATGGGTCCCACCGCAGCAAATTTGACATCCTGTGAACCTCCATGCTGTCGTGTCATGCGGAAGTGTTCTCTACCACGGTATACGCATTGCGCAGCGCTTTGTTGCGAGTGAGCGATAGCCCATGGCTGAATATGCCGCCGTGATCTGCGCACACACAGCACTCGGCCGGTCAGCTGGCAGTATTGATCAGCTCAATGATCTGGAGCAGAACCTGCCGCACGCTGGATTTCTGAGTGGCAACGCAGGGCATCACCGTGATCGCATTACCTGCGTTCATTCCTCTGCGCACCTGAGCCAGATTCGCCGCGCCATCCAGATCAGACTTGTTGGCTACGATCAGATGGGGAACCGCATGAAATTCGGAAAAGACCTTTATCAGCTCTGCAGCCTCCGGAAAGGACGGGGGATCAGTGCTGTCAACCAGCACCACAAACCCCTGCATCTCCGTGGCCAAAATCTCCCACATGAAATCGAAGCGGGCCTGGCCCGGCGTGCCATGCAGATGGATCACCTGATCACCCAGCTCCACCCGGCCGTAATCCATAGCAACGGTAGTCTCGCCCTTAATGCCCCGATCCTCAGTGGTAATGCGCCGCTCAGTTCGTACCACGGGGATGTCTGAGATGGTTGTAACAAACTGCGTTTTACCAGAATTGAACGGACCGGTGACAACGATTTTGTATGGTCTGGACACATCCCCTCCTATACAGCGTATCTGTGCTGATGGCGTGGCCTATTCCGCACCCGGCGCTTCGTCCTGCCGGAAGTCAATGAAACGATACCCAACCCCTCTTTCGGTGATGATGTACTTTGGATTAGAGGGGTCTTCCTCGATCTTTTCCCGCAGGTAATTCACATACAGGCGCACATAATGTGCTTCGTCGCGGTACTCATAGCCCCATACCTTGGCGAGAAGCTGCTCATGCGTCACTGTCCAACCCGCGTTCTCCACAAGGTGATACAACAACCGGTATTCAGTGGGGCGCAACTTGATGGATTTGCCTTCCACAATGACCTCACGCCGGTTGAAATCGATGCCCAGGCGATCGTCGATTTGCAGGATGGCCTTTTCCGGTGTACTGGCAGGGGTTTCCACCCTGCGCAATACAGCGCGGACCCTGCTGGAAAGCTCCCGCGGGCCAAACGGCTTGGTGATATAGTCATCTGCCCCTAATTCCAGGCCATAAACCCTGTCATCTTCTTCGCCCTTAGCGGTCAGCATAATCACCGGAATGCTCGAGAATTCGCGCAGGATACGCAGCGTTTCGAAGCCGTCCAGCTCGGGCATCATCACATCGAGTATGACCAGATCCGGCAGGCTCGTCCGAATCATCTCCAGCGCCTCCAGGCCGTTGTGTGCTTCCAGCACCTGGAACCCTTCAAGCTCCAGGTTCATCCTGATGAAACCGATCATCCGGGTTTCGTCATCAACAACGAGGATCCGCTTCGCATCTTTAGGCGCCGAACGTGGCACTTTGGCAGTCATAGGTTCCTTCCATCCAGGTTAATCCCGGTAGAAGCCATAGATTTGTTCTTCTTCCTTGCCCGGCAGAATCTCAATGAAGTTGATCCGCCACCACGGATACATTACCTGATTCACCTCTGGCAGCACGTTGCGGACTTCTTTGCCGTCACGATAACGTGGGTTGATCCCCAGGATGTACTGGTCGCCAGGGCCGGGGAGTTCCTCCACTTCGACCAAAATCGCATCTTCACCTGTCAAATGTAGAAGGAGTGAAATAGTCATAAGCGCTGCATTTCTCCAAACCGGTCATTGCAGAACAACAGCCTGTGGGAACAGGCGCTAACGTGGCTCATTTGAAATAAACATGGACGACCATCTGGCCAAGGCGAATTTCATCACCATCGCGGAGTACGCGCGGCTGGTCGGGTGTAAGCCGCTGGCCGTTCAGATAGGTGCCGTTGACGCTGCCAAGATCCACGAGTGTCAGCGTGTCTTCACCGCGCCGAATCGAAACGTGCATTCTGGAAATACCCTTCTCCAGGGCGCCAAAAGGGGTCAGATCCAGATCGGGCTTGGTTTGGCTGGTCGGATCCAGCCGGCCGAGGATCGTTTCCTTCTGGGGCTGCAGCACAATTGGCTCTGCAGCGTCTCGAATATGCAGGATAATCGATGCCTCCTGGTTGAACCGGGCGGTACCCCATGTGGCCTTCATGCCAAGTTCATCCGGCACATTCTGAAGCTGGCGAGTTGTGGTTACGCCGGAGGCATCTCCAAACAGTGTTTGCCCACATTCCTCACAAAACAGAGTGCCTTCCCGGTTCTCAAATCCACAATATGGGCAACTTTGCATTGCTCACGTCCTTCTCAATCGCTTACACAGGTGGCGCAGAACACAGATCAGTCATGGTCCTTCGAAATAGGAAGCGTGCCTTCGTCGTGGGTCCCGCCCGGCAACAACGCCCGGGTACCATATTTCAGGTGCTTCTGTCCTTCCTCCGACAGCATGGTAGTGCGTGCCACACGACGCGCTTCCGCCAGAGCAGCATGAGCCAGCGCCTCTTCACCGTTTTCCAGGAGACGCGTGGCAAGATTTTCCAATCGACGTGTGGCTTCCCGGTAGTTTCCACGCGCGAGTGCTTCCTGAGCCTTAGCCTGCATACGATACAGAGTCAGTTTGCCCAGCGCCTCCAGAATTGCCGTAGGGGGATTTTCAGTCTGCGCCTGGTCGACCACTTCAATCGCAAAATCGCTGACAACCTTAAAGCCATCCACTTGCTCACGCAGGATGTCTCCGGTCGCATCAATGCGCAGGATAGTGCGAAAACCCGGCTCATCCAGGCCGGGAATCTGCAGCTGCAGAATCACATTGATGCTCTTATTGCCTTCGAGGTTACCCAGCGGCATGCTCTCCAGATTGATGGGGAGCGGCTGAGCGGTGGGCGTTAACTTGAACGCGTCTTCAATCTTGATGCCAGTATCAGGAGCCACCGAAAGCCGCAGGCGTTCCACAAAGGCCGCGCCGAGGCTGCGCACGTGCTTATTCAGGAACCGTTCGATCCCAGACGGCGAGGTGATGTACTGTGACACCCCGCCTGTTTGCGTCGCGAGCTCATCCAGAAAGACATCATTCCATTCTTCGCCAATCCCAATAGCACTGATGCTCATTCCCTCATGGTGGATTTCGGAAGCCAGAGCCAGGCACTTTTCCTCATCGCCATACGTCTGGCCATCGGTGAGCAGCACCAGATGGTTGACATGCTTACGGTCAAATGAACGGCGCAGCTGCTCGACGCCCAGCGCCATGCCACGATAGATCTCCGTCCCCCCACTGGCCTGCATCGTGCTTGCCAACGCTTTTAGGGAGGCCTTCTCGCTAACAGGTCGCGATTCAAAGACGATATCGGCACGATCACTGAATGACACCAGCGCGAGTTTATCCTCTGGCCCCAGGCTGTCGATTATCCGGTGTACAGCCTGCTTAATCTTATCCAGCCTCGCCCCACGCATTGATGTGCTGCGATCAATCACCAGCGCGAGATTCAAAGGAGCGGGCCTGGCGTAGGTTTGAGCGAAATGCTCATCTGGCTCAATTTCGACCAGGACATAGAGCACCTGGGGCTCGGGCATGAGCTTCAGGATACGCTTGCTGGGGATGATTCGCAGGTTGAAATACGACGGCGGCAGCCCTGCTGCCTTAATGGCTCGATCATATTGCGCCCGCTGACGTTCATCACCGAGGACCTCATAGGCCCGCGTGATATCGCGAAACTGAAGCACCGCGCCGGGGTTGGTATTCACATCGGGGTGAAAACGCCGTGCCGCCTGCCGATAGGCAGCACGAATATCCTCAGCCGCAGCACCGGGAGGTATACCAAGCAGAGCGTAGAAATCTTGCGTAACCTTCATGTCATGCTCGCACTAACTCGAGGCGTTCGTGTTAGCCTGGAATCTGCAACAGAATCGCCGATATATTGTCGGTACCGCCGTGCTCATTCGCCCTGGCCACAAGCAGATCACACGCTTCCTGCGGAGTTTCCGCGCTGGAAATGATCTCCAGCATGACTTCTTCCGCAACCATATTCCACAACCCGTCACTGCACAACAGCACATGCGACTGGGCCGGGAGCCGACGCGTGATTGTATCGACTTCCAGGTGCTCGCTCTGGCCGATAGCGCGGTACAGAACGTTCTTCTGCGGATGCTGGGAAGCTTCTTCCTGGGTGAGCTGATCCAGCTCAATCAACCGTTGCACCAGAGAATGATCACGGGTGATCTGTTCAATGCCGTATTCCTCGGTAATCAGGTAAGCCCGACTGTCCCCCACATGAACCAGATACGCCAGGTCGCCGACAACGGTGACAGCAGTAATGGTCGTGCCGCCTTCTGGCACGGTTTTCACCACGAATTCATTTGATGTTTTAACCGCTTTATTGAGGATATCGGTGATAGACAGCGTCTCGGGATCACCGTTTGCCTGGCTTAGCAGTGGAAGAAAGATATGACGGGTCACTTGCTCCGCGAACACCTGGGTTGCCACGGCTGACGCCTTTTCGCCATCATGGTGTCCGCCCATGCCATCTGCGACAACAAACAGGCCAAAATCTGGCCTGCTGTTCGCGTTACTCTGGGAGCTAAAAAAGGCCAGAATCGCATCCTGATTGTTGGTCCGCATCATCCCCACATCGGTGCTATGGCCAAACGTAATGTGCTGATTTGGCCCATTAAGCGCACTTTCCAGGGTAGGTAACTGCCGTGTAACGCCATATCCGGCAAGATCATCAGATGAAGCGGGTGATGGAGTCAGATCAATTTCCGCTTTCACTCCTGGAATACTGATGCTTTGGGGCGGCTCCGCTTCTTCCACCAGCTCGATCTCAGAGACGTCCTGTTCTGTATCACTTTCGGAAGCTGCTTCGCGTTTCCCAAATAGGCGGCGGATGATATTCATGTAGCGCTCCAGGTGCGGCATCTAAACAGGCAGGGCATAAAGATGATGATCAGAAGACCCAATGTAGACAGTGCCATCTGCAACAAACGGCGATGATGCAACGGGGCCACCGGTGGCGAATTCCCAGCGAAGCTTACCGGTCTTGGCGTCCAGGCAATACACTTTGCCATCAATACTTCCAATATAAATTGCGCCATCAGCCACGGCGGGCGAGGATGTAATCTGATTTCCAGTCTGGAACCGCCAGTGTTCACGCCCATTTTCGATATCAAGCGCATACACGCTGCCATCTACAGAGCCAACATACAGCGTTTTGGTGGCGGCCACCACGGAGGGGTTTGACCATACTGGCTTTTCGGTCCGAAAGCGCCAGATACTGTAACCGGTCTTGATATCAATGGCGTAAACATGCCAGTCATTGGAGCCAATATACGCTACGCCATCGTGAACCACCGGGGAAGAGGTAACCCCGCGTCGCGCACGAAAGCGCCATTTCGGCGCTCCCGAAAGGTCCAGACCCACGATTTCGCCAGTATCACAGCCAAAGATAATATGCTCATCCGTAACCCAGGGCCGTGAACGGATTGGCGCGGCGGCATCGTATTTCCAGATCGCCCGGCCATTGCTAGCCTTGATGGCATACAATCTGCCATCGTCACTTCCAACGAAGATGTGTTCGTGGGCGAGTGTTGCGGTACAGCGGACAGGACGCTCCGTCATAAGCGTCCAAACAATGCGCCCTGTGCGAAAATCGATTGCATAGATGAGCGAATCTTCCGAACCAATAACTACCATCTGGTTTTGTGGCACGATGAGGGGCGTCGCTGCAATTCCGCCCTCCGTCGGGAATTTCCACCGAAAAGCGCCGTCACTGGCCTGAAGTGCATACAGGTTGTTGTCGTAGGCGCCTGCATACACCACGCCATTGTAGACCACGGGGGATGATCGCACTTCATCCTCACAACGGAATTTCCAGTGAGGCACAATCGCAGAGCCTTCGCCCTCGACAAACCTATCCGCCTCGGCGGTTGCGCTGAGGGAACCAAGCCCGGGCGAACGGCGCTGTGTGCCGGCTCTTTCAACAGCTTCCTTCATCTCACGTGCCGAGGCGAACCGTTCAGTTGCCTCATAAGCCAGGGCCTTCATGATGATGGCTTCAAATTCAGATGGGACGCTATCATTGAAGCTCTGGATGGGGCGCTCCGCGAAGCTGAATGGCGGTTCCAGACGAGGATCGCGCCGGGTCAGCACATGATGCAGGGTGGCGCCAATCGCATAGATATCACTGGCTGGTGTCGCTTCACCCTTATACTGTTCCGGAGCCGAATAGCCTTCCGTTCCGATCATAGTACCTTTTTGACCGGACTCGAATACTTTGGCGATACCAAAATCAATCAGGCGGACGTTACCATGCTGATCAATCATGACGTTGGACGGCTTGACATCACGAAAGATAATGGGCTCTGGCTCATGTTGATGCAAATACGCCATGACATCACACAACTCGACTGCCCATTTCTGGATGGTCTCGAAGGGGATTTTATCCATTGGCACGGAATTCAGAATGGCTTCCAGATCTTTGCCACCGATGAATTCCATCACCAGATAAACGTGATTGGCGCCAGGAAAGTAGTCATATATCTCCGGCATGGCCGGATGACTGAGGGAAGCCAGGATATTCGCCTCACGCTCGAAATTGCGCAGTGTCATCTCCCGGATTTGCGGGTCGGTTGCCAGGTTGAGCATTTCCTTGACCGCCACATGGCGTACAACATTTGGGAAACGCAAGTCCCGGGCTTTGTAGACAGACGCCATGCCGCCCACGCCCAGAACCCCCATGATACGCCAGCGATTCTGGAGGACTGCCCCGGGCTGTAATGAATTACCCTGTGGATTCGCGGGATTATTGCCTAACTTCTGAGTGTCAACCATCTATGATGATCTTTCCCTGGTCCCATGGGGAACGTACCAGCCTGACAGGTGTACATGCCTTGAATTGATGAATTATGATGTATTATAGTGGCCTGATATGTATCGTGCAATTAACTTTTACCTTGTGCAACGTCGTGGAAACAGCGCTGAAGTATCATGTTACGGTCCTTTGAGCCTTCGCCACTTACGCTTTACCTGCACATCCCATTTTGCCGATCCCGGTGCAGCTACTGCGCCTTTAACACGTATGCCGGCCTAGAAGCCCTGATCCCTGCATACATCAGCACGGTCTGCCGCGAAATCCAGTGGGTAGGCCGGTGGACCGGACATCCACAGCTTCGCGCAATCTATATGGGTGGAGGGACACCCAGCATACTCACTGAAGCACAGATTGGAGACCTTCTGGCGGCGGTAACTGATGCATTTTCAGTGGCGCACAATGCCGAAATCACGATTGAGTGTAACCCCACTGGTGTCGATCATGATTATTTCACGGCCATTTGGGCACATGGTGTCAACCGGCTCAGCATAGGTGCGCAGACGGCCGCGCCGAACGAGTTGAAGCTGTTTGGTCGCAGGCATGCCTGGTCGGATGTAATCGCCGCGGTTAAGGCCGCCCGGACTGCCGGGTTCACCAATATCAGCCTGGACCTGATCTATGGAGCCCCCACACAAACGTTACCCGGCTGGCAGACCACGCTTGAACAGGCGGTTGCCTGTGTACCCCAGCATCTGTCATTGTACGCCTTGAGCCTTGAGCCTGACACCGCGCTCCTGCGCAAGGTAGAGCGCAGTCAACTGGCGGAGGCTGAGCCCGACATCGTTGCGGATATGTACGATCTCGCTTCTGAGTACCTGGGGCGAGCCGGTTACGGGCAGTACGAGATCAGCAACTGGGCCAGGCCGGGCTATGAGTGCATTCACAACCTGCAATACTGGCGCAGGGCAGGGGGATACCTGGCTGCGGGGGCAGGCGCTTACGGGTACCTCGATCACATGCGATATGGTGTGGTGGATTCGATCAAGGACTATATTGAATGCATTGAATCGGTGGATCGCCCCCGCGAACTGCGACCTGATATCCTTTCACTGGCTGAAGACCCGGCGAAAGCTGAGCGACTTGATGAAAAGACGGCCCGGGCCGAAACCATGATGCTGCAACTGCGGCTTCTGCAGGAAGGCGTTTCGCAACGAGAGTTTGCGCAGCGGTTTGGGGCTCCTCCGGAAGCGTATTATGCCGATGCGCTGCGCCGTCTGCGCAGCCGTGGCATGCTTTCTGTCAATGCTGACCGAATCATCACATGCCCGTGCGCGCGCCTTATTTCAAATCAGGTGATGATTGAATTTGTGTAGGCGTCCTTTTACGCTGTCCGCCCCAGCAATGAAAACGCCAGGGCGAGCAAGCGCCTCAGCGCTTCGGGATTTGAGCTGTCCAGGGTTTCAGCAATCTGACGCATACTCTCAAAATACTGGTCGGCCAGGCCGCGTGCATGATCATGCGCACCCACCCGTTCCAGGCGCGCCACCACCCGGGCAACCGCCGTATCATCCAGATCGGCGGCATACAGAGCGGCCAATCCGGGATCATGCTGGAGACCATAGAGCACAGGCAATGACTTCTTCTTTGACTGAATATCTGTTGCCGCTGATTTCCCGGTGACGGTCGGATCTCCCCAGATACCCAGGATATCATCCTGAATCTGGAAAGCCAGCCCAAGGTGTCGACCAAACACCGCGTACGCCTCCGCCTGTTCAGAAGACAATCCGGCCAGCAGCGCCCCGATGTGCATCGCTGCACAGACGAGTGCTGCCGATTTGCCGGTAATCATATCGAGATAGTCATCTACGGATACTTCAGCATCATGCTCAAAACGCATATCAAGATGCTGGCCGCGTGTGAGCTCCACACACATACGCTCAAAGATTGTGGCGATTTCCAGCACGACCCAGCTTTGAACGCCCTGCTTCGGCAGCTGCCACAATGCCATATGAGCTAACCCAAAAAGCAGGTCCCCAGCATTGATCGCATTTGCCGCCCCCCACAGAGTCCACAGGGTGGGGCGTCCGCGCCGCACAGGGCTGTTATCCTCAATATCATCGTGTACGAGGGAAAAGTTGTGTAACAGCTCAACAGCGATGGCGGCAGGGAGCGCCCGCTGCCACTCGCCACCGGCCGCTTCGGTGCTCAGCAGCAGCAGCAGCGGCCGCAGACGTTTGCCCGCGTATGCCTGGGCCGGATCCCCAGCCTGGTCAACCCAGCCCAGATGATAACGAATCATCCTGTCAAAATCCTCAGGGCCGGGCAGAAACCCCTCAACAAAGTCACGCAAAGCAGCATCAAGCGTGTCACGATAAGTCCCTAGTTGCGCGTACGCTTCACTCGCGGTCATAGCATCTCCAGTGATGGACAAGCATCGGCTCGTATGAGCGGGGTCTGTGCTAATACTGGGATGGTGCTGGCTCCTGCACAAAACATCGCCACTTCCAACTGGCGACGCAGTATCTGTATCAATTCCAGCACCTTCTCCGGCGAAACTACCGCTGCCTTCAAGAAGGGTCCCGCCAACCCGACAAGGCCTGCGCCCAGCGCGATACATTTGGCAATCTCAATACCATCACGGATTCCACCGCTGGCAATGACACCCAGCTCCGGTGCAGCACGGCGCACGTAGATCACGCTGTGCGCGGTTGGAATACCCCAGTCAGCAAAGGCTGCTGCAACCTGGGCGTGCAAAGCCGTCCGCGCGCGATGATACTCAACCTCGCTCCACGATGTGCCACCTGCACCCGCCACATCAATCACGCTAACCCCGGCATCTGCGAGCTGGCGGGCGGCCTGCTCGGAAATGCCCCAACCAACTTCCTTCGCGATCACCGGCACGGGCAGCGCATTGCAAATAGCTTCAATCTGGCCCAGTATCCCATAGAAATTGCCATCGCCTTCTGGCTGAACGGCTTCCTGAAGCGCATTGAGATGCAGAATCAGCGCGTCAGCCTCAATCATGTCCACCGCCCGCTGGCATTCCTCCAGGCCATACCCGTAATTCAGCTGCACAGCACCGATGTTGGCAAAGAGCATGATATCCGGCGCAACATCCCTGACCTGAAACGTCGGAAACAGGTCCGGTGATTCCACGGCGGCGCGCTGCGAGCCTAATCCCATGGCGATACCCGCTTCCTGTGCCGCGATTGCCAGGTTGCGGTTAATGGCCTGGGCTTCAGCCGTACCACCGGTCATTGAAGAAATCAGGATCGGCGCAGCAAGGGATTTATTCAGAAATGTCGTCTGGGTTGAGACAGCGGCAAGATTGATTTCAGGTAATGCCTGGTGAACAAAACGGAATTGCTCCAGGCCAGTGGTCAGGTTGGGGAATTGCACATCTTCTTCCAGGTTGATCCGGATATGGTCAGCCTTTCGACCCGCCGTCAGGTCATCGCCCGCAACTTTGTCCATGCTGTAGTGTTCCTTTTTCCAGTGAGTACAAGCCCGTATCGTACCAACTCCATATGGGCATGTCAAAATGCTACTCATGACTCGTGAAACGCGACACTTGAGTGTCGCCACATTGCGAGTATAATCACATTCGAACAGGGCCGCATATCCATACGGAGGAATCTTCCATGGCTAATTCTGTTGAAGAGCGTATCGCAAACATTATCGTAGAACTTCTTGGGGTTGATGAAGACAAGGTTGTCCCTGAAGCCCGTTTCCGTGAAGATCTGGAAGCTGACTCACTCGACCTGGTTGAGTTGATCATGGGCTTTGAGGAAGAGTTTGGTGGCGAGATCTCGGACGAAGAAGCGCAGAAGATCACCACCGTTGGCGAAGCCATTGACTACATCAAAACACGGATGATTGACTAGCAATCCTGCTCTGCATCCAGATTGCTGCAGCCGGGGTGAGAATACTCACTCCGGTTTTTTGTTGTGCGCAGCGGATGTAACCACCTGCGCCATTTTGAGAACAAGCAGCAAGAGAAGCGCTGTGTGAAACACTACAGCACCAACACCCGGCACAGCAGGCACAGCATAGGCCTGAAAGAAGGATAATCCCTCAAGCATCCCCCAGATACCGCAGAGACCGGCTGCCAGCGCGACAGCGAGCTGCATTCGGGGGGCAGGGCGCCTCATTACAGCCACCAGCCCGCACCCCAGCAGCGTGATCACGAAAACCAGCGCCTGTTGCTGATAGTTCGGATCAGAGAAGGCGCCCGTGAAGACTTCAAGTGCGGGAAACAGCATCAGCAGCGCCAGTGCCATGATGACACCAAAGATGGCACGCTGCCCCGCCCCGCGAACATTCACCATCTCCCAGGCCAGCGCTACAGCAGCCAATCCAAGCAGCAGGCGCAATGGCAGGCTGGCCAGCAGCGGTGGGGCAGATGCCCTGGCTGCCGGCGCCAGTGTGATCCACTCAGCAGCATCAAGCACGCCGGGCCGCAGGGCGGCGACAGGCTGGTAGAACCAGGGCAGGAAGCAGGCCACCAGCGCGATCGAGAGCAACATGGGGCTTATCCAGTGTTTATCCGTCATGAGGCGTTTCCGGAAATCGTATCGATCTCGTACTGGATTTCAGCGTCTTCCTCGGACTGGCGCGCGAAGAAGTCGTCCATAAACTGGCTGCGACGCTGCCGAAGAGCCAGTGGAGCAATCGCCCGGATATCCTGAACCGAAACCAGATCACGGCCATCAGCAGCGGCATAAGCGCGCGCTGCTTCAAAAAGCGTATATTCGGCACGATGCGAATCGAGCTTCAAGCGAGTGATCAGCTCCAGGCCCAGTGTCTGCGCTTCACGGCCAAGCTGCACAGCCGGGACGAGTTCGCGCGCAAGGGCGATTTCCTCTCGCGCAGCTGTGGTGGCAGCAGCCCACTCCGCAACGAAGCGCGCCGGAGCAGCACGATAGGCGCGAACGCGCTGGTAGACTTCCAGCCGATCTTCATCGTCTGTCAGGCCACGGACGGTTACCCGCAGCCCAAACCGATCCATGATCTGCGGGCGCAGGCGCCCTTCCTCTGGATTCATGGAGCCAACCAGGACAAAACGCGAGCGGTAAGTCCCTGCCATCGCCCCACGCCTGACCGTGTAATGGCCTTGCGCGGCCGCATCCAGGATGGCATCCACAATGATGTCATCCAGCAGGTTAACCTCATCGATGTAGAGCAGGTTCTGATCCGCGCGTGAGAGAATCCCGCGTTCCAGCCTGACCCGATTCTGCTGTACGGCGATCCGCTCGTTGATTCCGCCGACAACATCCTCCAGTCGAGCGTTCAGGGGGAGTTCCACCAGGCGAATCGGTTCCATGGTGTACAACGGCTCACCCCGCTCAGCCTTGAGGGCGCACTCAGGGCAAAGATCGGACTGATGAGAATCGCCGACAAGCCCATCAGGCAGGCATCCTTCAGGGCAAAGGCTGGTCGGCACGGCCGGCAGCAGGTCGACCAGGCTGCGCACACAGGTGGTCTTGCCGGTGCCGCGCGGCCCGATCAGCAGCACACCACCAATCGCCGGATTGATGACGGCCAGCAGCAGCGCAATGCGCATTTCCATCTGGGCAACGACCGCAAGAAACGGAAACGGGGGATTATCAGCAATGCCCAGATCAACAGGCTTCTGGGTCAGCACCCGCTGCGCGCCACTTTCCCTGAGCATCTGTAACAGGAGTGATGGCGAAGCGCCCTCCGGGATATCGGTATCAGGTGGATTGTCAATCATGATCTTTTGCTCGCTGACTCCGGCGATATTCCTGGCGCTTGCGGGCCTCTTCATGGCGCTTGATTTCCTCGGGCGTTTGTGGTGTGAGGGCTGGCACCGGAACCGGTTTTCCGCTGCCGTCAATCGCCACATATACCAGATAAGCGATATTGGTTCTGGTCCGCTGGCCCGTGAGCGGATTCTCGGCGATGACAAGCACTCGGGCCTCGAGGGAAGTGCGGCCAACATATGTAACTTCGGCTTCAAAACTCACGAAATACCCGATAGTGATCGGCTCGATGAAGGTCAGCGAGTCAATCGCAACCGTCACAACCGGGTTGCGGGCGTGTCGCATGGCGGCAAGAGCGCCCGCCTCGTCCACGAACTTCATAATCACACCACCATGAACATTACCAAATGTATTGGCATGTTCCGGCCCCATCATGATTCCAAGCTTGATACGTGAATCGGCAACAGTCTTCATAGCCGTTGAACCATTACCCCTGTAACCCATCACATCGATGTCGCAAGTATACCCTGATAGACTTCCAATAGCTGACGGGCCGTATGATCCCAGGTAAACTGCGCGGCCTGGACGTGACCCCGCCGAACAAGCCGCTGGCGCAATTCTCTGTCCAATAGCACCTGCTCAAGCGCCCCGGTTATCTGTTCAAGGTCATATGGGTTGACGAGCAGCGCGGCATCACCGGCGACTTCCGGCATAGAAGACACCGCTGACGTGACTACTGGCGTGCCGCAGGCCATTGCTTCCAGCACGGGCAATCCAAATCCTTCGTACAGCGACAAAAAGGGTACTGCCTCCGCCATGCTAAACAGCACCGGCAAATCTTCATCGGCGGCAAACCCGATGAAATGAACCCGCTCCGCAAGCCCCAGGCTATTTACGGTCGCATAGATCGGATCGTCAAGCCATCCTTTTCCACCCGCTATCACCAGATGGACATCCGCGCAGGTTGCAGGCAGGGCTGAAAAAGCCTGGCACAGTCGGACATAATTCTTGCGCGGCTGAATAGTCCCCACGGTAAACAGAAAGGGCCAATCGCCCAAACCATAACGCTGGCGCACCTGAGCATAGCGCCCTGGATCGTCGACAGGGTGAAAAGCCGCGCTAACCCCGCTGAGCAGGACTGTGACTTTGTCGGGAGGTGTGTTGTACAGCGCGATCAGATCATCCCTGGTGGCCTGTGAATCAGCAAGAACGCGATCGGCGCGACGGACAGAACGCGGCACTACCACATCCAGATACCGCTTGAGTCGGGGATCGGTTGTCTCTGGAACATGGACAAACGACAGGTCATGGACAGTGAGCAGGGTCCGGGTTGTTGGCAGGGTGGGGGGCAGCACAAAATCCGTGGCGTGGAACAAATCCTGGCGGCCCATCCAGAATTCGATCGGAACAGGCACTCGAAGGCGCTGCCACAACCGGGCCATCGAGCGGGGCGACAGCCGGGTGCTGCGCCAGCCGAAATTGGCCCCGGGTGGGGCAGGCAGCGACCCAGCCGGCGTGCCGGAGACAAACAGCCGGTACGTGGTGGTTGTATCCAGGCGTGACAACGCAGCCACAAGCTCGCGGACATACCGCCCGATACCTGCCCCCTGTTCATAAGCGGGCGTATAGTCAATGCCAATCACAGGGTGGTCATGGAGCGCACTCATACGCCGAGATAGGCCTGCACACATTTCACCAGGGCGTCCGGTGTTACCGGTTTGGAAAGATACTCGTTGGCACCGGCATTTATGCCGCGCATGCGACTGCCCGGATCGGTACGCGCGGAGAGCAGGATGATCGGCACATCCGACGAGAGGCGTATGGTAGAGGTAACCTCCAACCCGCTCATCCCTGCCATCATGACATCCAATACGATCAGATCAGCCGGGTGATTATTGAACCGCCTGAGCGCATCAATGCCGGAGTATGCGGAATCGACCTGATAGCCATGTCTGGCAAGCGCTGTCGAAAACAGCTGGCACAGCATCGGATCGTCATCGACAAGCAGGATTGTCTTAGCCAACACAGCCTCCCGGTGCAGGGCGCTTCCACTCACTCAACATCATTATAGGTCCAATACCGATTGGCGAAAAAATTCCAGAACATCACAACAAACACCGCCAGCGCCTGCGCAAGATTCGTGCCAAGCTGATCACTGGCTGCCAGCGTAGAAATAGTGTCGGGACGCAGCGTGTTCACCAGCTGAGAAGCGGCCACTCCAAACGGGCCGTAAAGCGTGACCACAATGCCCAGCCGGAATAACCAGCCGGCGATATTGACTGCAAAAAACTGAACCAGCTGGCGCGGTATCGACCGGGACCGCGAATCAGGATACGTCCAGTAGCGATTCCAGATGAAATTACTGATGATTGCCGCCGTGAATGCGGTTGTCGTGGCGATAATAACCGGCAAAGCTGAGTCCGGTGTAGGGCGCAGCACAGTAAGCTGCAGCAGATTGAGCGTGCCAAAATCCACCACAAAACCAATCGCACCGACGATGAAGAATTTGATAAAGCGTTCCAGCTCTTTGGCCTTACTTCCACCCAGCTTCAAGCTGATTCGCCTGATAATTGCATTGGGAGAGAGTGTCGTCATTCGGTCTGTGCTCCAGGCCGCTGTATTAGAATCGCCAGTAGTCCCAGCAAACACCCAATCTGGATGAACATGTTGTTAACATACAGCTTGTCGACCATGCTGTGAACAGCAAGATATGTCCAGGTTCCGAGCAAACCCGCCGCCCAGAAACGCGCCATGCCGCGCGCTACATGCCAGGTGCGCAGAGTCATCAGTATAACCGCTACCCACAGGGCCAGATAGGCGAACAGCCCTATCAGGCCGACTTCCGCCACCAGGTTCAGATAGTAGTTATGAGCATGGCCAAGTGGGTTCTGCCACTCAAGCAGCGCATAAGTCGGATAGGCGACTTCATAGTTGTCAAAACCAACGCCGATCCAGGGATAATCACGCCCAATAAGCTCGGCAACCTGCCAGTGGGCAATACGCTCTGTCACGGCGTAGTTCTCGTCAGTGACGTATACCCCACGCACATCAGTCACGCTGGTCAGCTCGGCTACAAAGCCGACCATCCGGTCGGCAACAGACGCCGGAACCAGCCCCTGCAACCAGGCAACACCAGCGAAGGCCAGCACAACGACTACCAGTGCGACGCGCTGCACAAGCGTGCGCGGCAAAAAGAACACCGTGACAGCCAGTGCACCGGCCATCCCCATCCACGCCCCGCGACTCCAGGATGCAATCAGGGCAGCGAGCACCAGCCCGGCCACACCGGCATAGAGCGCTCCCGCAAGCAGGTTTCTCCAGATGCCCCTGCTAGACAGGCTGTGCAGCGCAGACGCGCGACTCCGGATAGCCTCCTGCAGGCCGCGGACGAGATGGCCTGCTGCTGCTGCCACGATCAGCGGCAGAGTCAGGCCCAGAAACGCCGCGTAAGGGTTGGGCTGGCCGAAAGTCCCAAAAGCCCTGAAATGGGATCCATCCAGAATGCGCAGATGCTCGGCCCCGGACCCGCCAAAAAACTGGTAAAGACCAGTCACAGCCTGAACAAATGCCGCAAGAATCAGCGCCACAACCAGCCAGTGCGGCGATTCGTCTTCGAAGAGCAGCAGGCACAAGGAGACAACAAGCGCCATTTCCAGCCACTTGAGCAGTTCGCCGATGCTGCTGGTAAACGACGGTGCGGCAGGCAGGCTCAACATTGCCGCAGCAATGAAAACCCCCAGGCCGATATGAACAGGGGATAACCTCAGGCGCAGCGGTCGCCCAGCGACAGCATGGTGAATGACGATGGAGATGACCAGCAGCGCAAGCCCAAGCTGTCCAATTTCCAGCGGAATGATGCCAGGCGCCTCGGCCAGAAGGAGCGCTTTTAGTGGGGCAACGAGTAACAGGACGATCAGCGCGCTGACTGGCTCCAGAATTGCCAGACAGAAGACGAGTGCAGCGCCCAACAAGAGGGCGCCGGTGTACCCGGGCAGGAGGCTGATCACCAGCCCGGCAAGAAGTCCAAATACACCAGCCGCCAGGGCTATTGGCGGCTGGTGCAGCCTGCGTGCGTTCAGCATATCTATACCAGACGCCTGAAGAAATCTATCGTCATCGCCAGACCATCTCGCAGCGAGACCTGCGGCTCCCAATTCAATAGCTGCCGGGCACGCGAAATGTCGGGCTGGCGCTTTTGTGGGTCGCCCTTGATGCGCTGATCCTCCTGGTAGGTGATCCCGGCGGGATTCCCTGTAAGCTCGCTGACCAGGTGTGCGAACTCGATGATGTTCATTTCTTCAGGGTTGCCGATATTGACCGGATCATGGAAATCAGTTTCCACCAGAAGCCGGTAGATCCCCTCGATCAGATCGCTGACATAACAGAAGCTGCGCGTCTGGGAGCCATCGCCATAGATGGTCAACTGTTCCCCGCGCAGCGACTGACCGATGAAGTTAGGCACGACTCGACCGTCATCAAGGCGCATTCGGGGGCCATAGGTGTTGAAGATGCGCACGATGCGCGTATCCACCGCATGGGCACGGTGGTAGGCCATCGTCATGGCCTCCGCAAAACGCTTGGCTTCATCATAGACCCCACGCGGCCCGATGGTGTCAACATTACCAACATAGGACTCGCGCTGTGGGTGTTCCAGCGGATCGCCGTAAATCTCAGATGTCGATGCCAGCAGAAAACGCGCCCGCTTGGCCATTGCCAGGCCAAGCGCATTATGGGTGCCGAGCGCACCTACTTTGAGCGTCTGGATGGGATATTTCAGGTAATCGATTGGGCTGGCTGGGGAGGCAAAATGCAATACTGCATCAAGCGGGCCGTCAACGTAAATATAGTTGGTCACATCATGCCGGATAAACAGGAAATCATCCCGGCCAGCCAGGTGCGCGATATTGCGCACATTGCCGGTGATGAGGTTATCCATGCCAATAATGGTATGCCCTTCTGCCAGAAAACGATCGGCGAGATGAGATCCCAGGAAACCCGCCACCCCTGTTATAAGTACACGCACGTTGCCCTATCCTTTACGTTGCACAGTAACCCGTCAGAACCGGCGCAAGTTTACCATACTACACCTCGTCTTCAAGCTCTGCCAGTTGTTTCTCAAATTCACGCGTAAACACATCAAAAGCCTGCTGATCGTATAGGCAGAGCGTAACCTCCCTGAGGTGTTCAAATTCCTCAAAGGTGATATCCACAATGACACGGAGCATGATCTGGGCGCAGGCTTCGAGGGGGAAGCCATAGACCCCGGTCGAGATTGCCGGAAGTGCGATGCTGCGAAGCTGGTTTTGTTCTGCCAGGGTCAGGCTCGCGCGGGTGGCGGAGGCAAGCTTGCCGGGCTCGTTGCCCTCTCCCAAGTGTGGGCCTACGGCATGGATGACATGCCGGGCAGGCAGGTTTCCGGCCCCGGTAATGACGGCCTCACCCACATCACACCAGCCAATCCGCAGGCATTCTTCCTGGATAGCCGGTCCCCCCTTCGCCCGAATAGCGCCCGCCACACCGCTGCCAAGAATTAGCTGACTGTTCGCCGCGTTTACAATAGCATCCACTGTGAGATCGGTGATATCGCCCTGAACAAGCGCAATCAGCATGCCGTTCACCGTTGCCTTCATGGGCAGCCTCCTTGTGCCAACCAGTCTCATTACACCATTAGTCAGAGGATGCGTCAATCATCACCCGGGAAATCAGTTCGGGCAATACAAGCAAGCAGACAAAAACAAAACTCAGATCGATCACAAATACGCTGTTGTCAATCAGCCCGTGGATCAGCAGATCAGCCATGCTCGCCATGGCTGCAATATTGACCATCGCAAGCAATTCGCTGGATTTCAGCCGCCCATAGACGCTTAGGGCAGCCCTCCAAAATGCAGCCTGGAGCCAGAGAAGGATCAGTACCCCGCCAATACCAAGCCGAATCCAGAAATCCAGCAAGATATTATGTGGGTGCGAGATATTGGGTTCCTGCCAGGCATCCGGACGGATATAGTGGCCCCGATACTGATACAGAAACTGGTCAAGCCCGAAGCCCTGCAGCGGGCGATCCCTGATCATGGCGAGCGCGCTTTCCCAGATGCGCAGGCGAAAGAATGTGGACCCGCTTGAGAAATCCAGCAGGCGGGAAAAACGCGGGCTTTGCAGAACCGGATACGCCAGGGCAGCCCCTCCTGCCACCCCCAGCCCGGCTGCAATCAGCGCGAGGCGCCGGTGACGCAGAAAGAGCAGGAGAAACAAGCTGGCAGGAATACCCATCAGCAACGCCCCCGCACTCTGGCTGAGAAGCGCAGCGACTGCAATCAGGGTGGAAGCGACAATGGCCCAGGCTTTTCTACGGCGGGTCGCCTCTGCCAGTAATGGCGCCAGAGCAAAGGGGAGCGCGCGACCCATTATCAGGCCAACATTGTTAGGTGACCCATAAACACCCGCCAGGCGACGGCTGGCCCCTTCTGCCATCACGATGTTTTCACCCGATACGTACAGGGCCAGGCTTACGGCGGCAGCCGCAACAGCGCCGACCACGAAAGCATCGACCAGGCGAATGACTTCGGCCCTGGTTCTCAGCGTTGTGCGCGCAATGGCGTAGAACAGTACTGGCTCGAGTATCATCGTGCGCCATTCGCGCAAGGCCACATGCCGAAAATCGGCCCAGAGCAGCGAAAATGTCGCCAGGGCAAAAAAGGCGATTACCCCCCAGTCCACGCGGGTGAGCCTGGGCCTCGCCACCTGAAGAGGGCGCTGCCTGGCCCAGGTTATGCCGCCTTTTACTATCCAGGCGGAGGTGGTAAGCAGGATGCAGACTTCAGCTACTGGAAATGCGTATTCGTGGAGCGAAAGTGGATAGAGGAAAAAAGGAAGCCACACCAGGGTCAGCAGCAGGCCAAGCTCCAGGCGCGCATATATGAGGAACCACAGCAGCAGCGCCATTCCGACAGTGAGCAGAAAGGGCTCAGCATAGTACATCAGCCCGGTGGTGAGAAACCCCAGGATCAAACCGGGCCATTCGCGACGCAGCAGGGTGGGGGTGTGGCCTGTCCATGTCAGGAACATGCCGATCATTAGCAGCATGGAAGCCAGCCCGCCAAGCGCGAGATGGCCGACAGCATGCGCGGAGCTCCCAAACCTTCTCATAACAGCGGCACTGACTGTGAATGTCTTCAACTTCATCAACGCGATTGCGGCCAGGGTCGCGACAGCCAGAAGCGCAGGTATAACCCCTTGCAGGCTGGCCGGGCGTACGCCCACCCGATAACCGGCCAGGGCCCACTGATCCCAGCCGAATTCCGCTTTTGCGTGTAGTACATGCGGCCCTGCTGGCAGACCAGTCGCAACAGGGATGACATCCAGCTGCGGCTGATTGTCGCTGGAGTTGAGAATGATGTAACTCCGGCCGTCCTGATCGCGCTGCAACGCGTTGGCGGGCTGACCATCAATCGTCACAAAGAGGTAGCCCCGGTAATTGTCGCGACGCAGCTCAAGCGCGAGATCGGTTCCCCAGAATGTGAACGTCAGTGCACTATCCTGCTCATAACCGAAGTCCCCCCCCAGTGCGCCGAATTCCCATTCACCGGTGTATTCTGCGCTCGGAGTATCAACAGGATGTCGTCCAGGCAGCGCAACCTGGCCTCCGTCATATGCACTCAGTGTGTCTCGCACTGTGCTTAGAAGGGACGCATTTGGACGGACGGCGAAGCCCCAGACAGGATCCGCTGGATCAGCGTCCGGTTCCCAATGGTACAGAACCAGCCCGCCACACCAGGGCCACTCCTCCGCCGCCCGGGTCAGCGCCGCCGCGGTGAACGCAACCTGCTCATCTGGCAGAACATCGCCCCAGATCGAAGGCGAGCCGGCCCAGCCGGAAGGGAGGGCATTCCAGCCAAAGGCGCTGCCCCACAGAGGCTTTTCGCCATCGCCCCACGCCAGCATTTCCTCCCGCAAAAGGATCAGACGCGACAAATTCAGGTACTGCTCGTCCACACGCCTGTCATCCGGACCAGTCGCAAAACCATAGGGCTTACCGGCAGCGGCATCAAAGTAGGCGCCAGCACCAAGTTCATAAAGCGCGCGCAGATACAACACATCGCTGAGGTTATCCGGCCCCTGTTCGGTAGTAGGCGCCAGCGCAGCGGCAATTACCGTTGCAGCAGGATCAACGGCGTGTATGGCGGTGTATGCTGCCTCCAGCAGGCCGGCGTATTCAGCAGGGCTGGGGGGCAGCCCTCCCCAGGCTGCCGTAAGATTAGGCTCATCCCAGATCTGGTACTCATCAATGGCATCCTCATAGCGCTGGGCAAAAGCGGCAGCGAATGCCGCAAAGCTCTCATTCGCGCGGGGCGGGGCAGTTGGATTGTTCTGCGCCGCGGGCCGCCTGGCCCAGGCGGGGGGAGCATGGAGCACGGCTACCAGTCGCAGGTCATCATGGTCCGCGACTGCAGCAACAATGCGGTCCCACGCTTCCCAGTCAAACACACCTGGCTCGGGTTCCATCGCCGCCCACGGGAAGTACTGGCGCACCCACGTAATCCCCATTTGGGCCATAGCATCCAGCTGGGTGTTAAGCTCAGCAGGAGTGTATTGCGCCAGATGCGCATTTACCCCGGCCAGTGGAGCCCTGTATGGCAGCGCCTCACCCGGCTGAGTAGCAAGGGCGACTCCTCTGGACAGAGCCTGCTCGTGGAGATGCACGGCTAACGCGCTAAGCAGGCTGCCGATGAGAACCATCAGCGCGATAAGGAATAGGAGGAACCGTCTTGGGTTCATGGCCCCCACTGTGGCAGCGATGCGCCACCGTCAACGGTAAGCTGCTGGGCGCGGCCAGATTCGGCCTCAACAACCCACAGGTTTCCCATATAAATCAAGGCAATAGACTGACCGGATGGACTCCAAACAACTTCCTGAGGCTCAAGGCCGGGCTGACCAGCCGGGGGAAACACAATGCGTCCGTTGCTGCCATCGCGATCAGCAACAATCAGATCATATTCATCATTGATGCTGTTGAGCGGGTTCCGCGCCTGAAGATAGGCCAGATAACCGCGTGGAAACTGCTCTGAAACGCCAGAAAATGACGAGAAAGCCGGAGCAGCCCAGATCCCGGCCTGTTCAACGATATCAACGCTAAAGCGATTCTCTGACTCAAGAGAAGTCACGGCAATATTAAAAACAGGGCTGTTTTCGGGTTGTTCAGCGCCAAAAGGCTGGCCATGCACTGTGGCTACCAGCAGCTGGCCATCGGGTGACCACGAAACGACAGGCTGCCACACCCAGTTCTGAAAGGTTGTATACACGGGAAACTCCAGCAAGGGCTGCAAGTCACCCGTGTCAAGATCCACCAGGCCAACACTGTCAGCCCTGGACCATGCCAGGGCGCCGCCATCTGCAGACCACTTATAATCAGTGCCCCACCAGCCGTACACTCCACCCGAAGAGCTTTCAATGACGTTTTCAATATTGATGGGAATAGCGGTGGAGTTGTCAATGCGAATAAGCCATAGATCGTTATACGCCTGCCATCCCGGAGCAGCCTCGCGCGCCTCCGCGGTAGAGTAACTGAACGTAAAAGGACGGTTAGGTATCCACTCGGCATAGAGGATATTGTTGAGGAGATCTAGGGGTATCGCCTGGGGCTCATTTGCTCTTGTATCCAGAATGGCATGCAGCGTGTTGAAGTAAATTCCCTCTCCGTTGCTGCCCGCATAACGCTGCGTGAAAATCAACTGATCTGAATTATCCGACAGATCAAACACCTTGCCATCCAGCTGGCCAGTACTGGTTAGCGGCCGTTTGGAGGCGCTGCTGCCGCGCATGATCCAGGCATTGCCATTTGAGACATAGGCCAGCGTGCCCTCAATGGGCACGGTGGTTAACTCGGATGAATCGATTCCCACAAATACGATCTCGTCCTGTGGCGCAGTTACTACTACGCGCTGGATTTCCACACGCTGTGCCAGTGCAGAATCCTCGTATGTCAGGCGATAGCACACTTCTTCCACACCATTGACCCCTGACTGTGCTAGGCGTTCCTCACCCTGGCCAAGGCCTTCATTGGGGATAGTGCGCTGCTGGTAGGGAATAGGATGCTCCTCGCATTCGATTTGTTCCTCGACCCGCACGACAGTAATCGTCATCCCGTCGTAAACCTGTGTGACGCGAGGCGGCGCGATTCGGTCAAGCTCTCCCAGCCGAATTTCGATTTGCTCCAGAAATTCACCAACAGAAATCTGCTTGTCGTAAACATACGCTCGCTGGCGCCCGTCCGCCATGACGACGATACGCATGTCGTTCTGCTCCTGGCTGGGCATACAGGCACCTAATATGATCAGCAGGGGGAGCAGGGTTAGAAAGTAGAGATAACGCGACTTGTTCATAGGTGATTATGCTAACACGAGAAAATTGCAGGAACAATGAGGGTGCTGCTGAAAAACCAAAGTAAAACGGCTTGGGGGTGCAGGAACCCGGAAGGTATAGGCACCGGAATCCCTGCACCCCCTTTTCAACAAGTGAGTTACTGGCTCACAACCTCGGTCAGCGATTTGAGCAGCTGGAGCACAGACAGATTGGCCTGGTTGGCGCCATAGGCCAGATAGTCAGGAGCAAAGATTGCAGTTTGCCCCGGGCCGGCATTCGTCAGGAAGCCGTCTGGCGTAACCCCATATTCAGGCAGGTCGCGCAAGAGCAGCCACAGGTTCCAGACAGGCACGTTGAACGCATCCGCTACTTCTACAACAACGATGTTATGCTGAAGCGTGTTTTCAGGACTGCCGGGCAGCGTAACCAGGACAGGAACAACGCCGGCATTGATCGACGCCTCAACGACCGATTGCAGATTCTGGCGGAAAGCCGTCAGATCGGAGTCATTACGCCCAACGCTGATCAGTGCATACGCGGCCTGTGTCGTGCGATATTCACACATCACCGGTGCTTCCCCAGGCTGGCACAGCCCTGGATCTGCCCATTCAGGCATAAGAAGGTTGGCAACCTGCCAGTTGGCATTCGCAGCCAGTGATATCCGTGTGAAGTTATTCTGTTCGTCGCCCGCCGGCAGGAAGGTCTGCAGCGTCGCTTCCAGATCTGCCTGATACGTGTCCCACTGAACCAGACTGACATCCCCCAGGTCATCAAGGAACGCCGGATCCGTGGGTATTCTGTCACCCACCTGGGCAAAGACATCATGGCGCAGGCCAAGATTCTGACCAGTTGCAAAGATGGCACGCACGTTTTGGGTCAACTCAGGATCAGCCACGAAATCGGGCAGTATCGGAATGGTATTCAGATCGACTTCCGGAACAGGCGGGACTTCAGTCGGTTCCTCGGTCGGCAGCGGCGTTGCGGTAGGCTCCAGCGT